>Ga0099824_1005712_pt1 | contig 17417 bp, 11 predicted proteins | sample SiratrowhiteBW_FD_76837 | JGI IMG/M metagenome (GOLD analysis project Ga0099824, IMG submission 76837) | Root nodule microbial communities of legume samples collected from California, USA - Siratro white BW | ecosystem: Host-associated > Plants > Roots > Nodule | place: USA: California... | reverse complement strand
TTATCTTATTTTTATTATTATTTAATCAAACTTTACTTATAAAGTCAAAGTTCTTTTTATTATTTATTCTAAATGGCAAAGAAACTAAATAACACATGTTAAAAAGTTTAATTTCTTATTTTTTATTCTTTTATTTTTTTATTTTTTTATTTGCAAAAATAATTTTATTTGCTTGGACGAAATTGGGTGTTGATAGGGTGATACAGAGGCTTTAGCCTTAGCTACCATGTTAGATAAAGCTAAGGAATTTTTCCAGAAGACAGAAAACAGAGAGAGACTGGAGACAGGTCATGTTGTTAGAGAAGAGGCACCAGAGTTAAAGGTTTTACCACCACACCTTAAATACAGTTTTCTTGGTGGAGATATAAAGAAACCAGTAATTTTAAGCAGTTTGTTAGCTGCTGATGAGGAGGAACAGGTAATTGAGGTGTTGAAAATCAACCAAGAGGCTATTGGTTGGCAACTGTCAGACTTAAAGGGAATCAGTCCAGCTTATTGCATGCATCGAATACACATGGAGGCTGATTTTAAACCAGTTGCACAACCACAGAGGAGACTAAATCCAGTTATAAAGGAAGTAGTGAAGAAGGAAGTGCAGAAACTGTTGGAGGCTGGGATGATTTATCCCATTTCAGACAGTACTTAGGTAAGTCCAGGGCAAATGGTCCCAAAGAAGAGTGGAGTAACTATTATCCACAATGAGAAAAATGAGTTAATCCCCACAAGAACAGTTACTGGCTGGAGAATGAGCATTGACTATAGAAAATTGAATCAGGCAACTAGAAAGGATTATTTTCCTCTGCCATTCATGGATCAGATGCTGGAAAGGTTAGCAGGGAAAGCCTATTACTGCTTTCTGGATGGCTATTCAGGCTATAATCAGATTACAGTTGATCCACAGGATCAAGAAAAGACAGCTTTCACATGTCCTTTTGGTGTGTTTGCATATAGGAAAATGTCATTTGGACTGTGTAATGCACCAGCCACTGTGCATGTTGGCTATCCTCTGTTCGATTATGTGTTATGGAGTTGGAATTATTAATTTTCTGGAATTGAATTTGCTACCGACTCCTGACCGGGTTTTGATTAACTGCTTTTCTTTTTTTTTTCGAAAAGGCTGTTTGGTGTTCTTTTGAGTGAGTCTTTGGATTCACTGAGTTCTGAGAATTTCTGTGGGTTTTTCTTTCTGATGAGGATTTTTGTGGGTTTATTTGAGCATTTTCCTATCTAGATTAGCTTTGGTTAAGATTTTCGGAAAGTTTAGGTATTATTTTTTTAATTGAAGTTAATTCGGTTGCTTGTGTTTTTTTAGGGCCGATTGGGTCATGTTTTGGAATGGGCTAATTATATTTTTCTTATTGGGGTCTCCTGACTGTGCTAGCAGCAGCTAGATGAACCATACTAGTTGTGCAAGAATGCAGCAATCAGATAATCTCAGATCGGTGCGGTGCTAGTAGCAACAATCATCTCGCATGAATAATAATTTATTGTGATCATTAACAATGTTTGCAAACTAATTACTCATTGATACTGATGCAGTGCACAGGATTAAACAAAACACAACAAATACAAATGAAAATATTAAAGGAAAAAAGCAGAATAGGACAGAATTAAAGGAAGAACACGAACCTGTTGGAGACTCCCAATTTAGCTTCTTCTTTTCCTTTTTCTGGTTTCTATTGGACTCTTAGATTTTTTTTCAACAACATAACTGAATAATATTTTTCAATATTTTTCTTTTCCTCAATGTCTTTTTCTTTCTAAATTTCTAAGTATCTCTCAATTTCTGTATCCTTCCCCTTAAAAATAAATTTATAATTTTTTCTGTGTTAATCCCTTCATCTCCCTCCATAACACTATGATTCTTGATTAAGGAGAAAAACAGTAAAAAATGAATAGTCAATTAACATGAATAGTCACTCAACATGAATGTGAAGGCTGGGTTAATGGGTTAAATGGGGTTAAATGTAAGCATGATTACTAATGACATGTCAAAACACATGATTGCTTAAATGTTAAAAGAATGATTACTAAATGTAATAAATGTGAGAAGGCAAAAAGCATGCTAGTTAAATGTTAAAAGCATGATTACTAAATGTAATAAATGTGAGAAGGCAAAAAGCAAATGTGATAAGTGTGAGAAGGCAAAAAGCACACATTTGTAATTCTTACAGTAACTTCTTCTTTTTATTTTTAATAACCTCTTAGTAAATTAGGCTTCAGAAAACATCTTCTTACTTTTATTTTCATCACTTTTATTTTCATCAAACTGAATTAGAATTTTTTTGATAAATGAACATCTCACTTAATTTTTTCTATTCAATTTATTTTAAGACAGACCCATCACCGTTTTGTTGGTATTTAATCATTTTTTACAAATTTCATTTTATCTTATTTTTTATTATTATTTAATCAAACTTTACAAATTTCTTTTTATTATTTATTCTAATATTCTAAATGGCAAAGAAACTAAATAACACACATGTTAAAAGTTTTAATTTCTTATTTTTATTCTTTTATTTTTTTTCTTTTTTCCTTCTTTTTATATTTGTAAAATTAATTTTTATTTGTCCCGACGAAATTGGGGGTTGACAGGGATCAATGAATGTATATTCCGCTAATGCTTTTATTTATTTAGGAAGCATAGGAGGATGTATGGGATGAGCAAATCAATAATTTATTTCTTCGGAGATAGATTTTGTCTTTGATGTGTGACAGGAGTATAGGAGTATGTCATGAAAGTGAAAGTGTTCGCTGTAGTAAATGACGACGGACTGAATACATGGTGTGTGAGTGATACATTTGTAACCTCAAATTAAATGAATATTAGGTGAACATGCCTCTAGAATCTGTAATTTTTCTCATGCATTAACACCTCTATTTTGAGTTTATATTTGCATGGCATGAGGTGTTTAATCTTCTGCCATTTTCTCTGTTGAACATTTTTTCCTTTATTTGCCAGGTCAATTATGGGAACTTTATGCATGGTCTGATGAAGGAAAATATCCAATTTAACATAAAGGTTCTGTCAGAGTTATCTATGCATGAACCCTATACCTTCAAGTCTTTGGTTGATATATCGCTTTTCGCGAAATGCATTTCCAGGGAACAAGAATGTTGTGATTGCTCCAAGAAAGGTCGCCTTTTAGGTGTCGTGACACTTTAGCAAACATTTTGTGGTAGTTTATGTTCGAATCCTTAACAAATTTTGAGGATTTCTGGTTTCGTACGCTATCATTTCAAGTTTATATGCCTGTGTAATTCACGAAGTCATTGAGTACTCTTTTTATCTATATGATCTTCCTCCTTCACTACCTCTTTCAATTGGTTTGATGTCAGAAATGTTGTTGAACAATAATAACCTTAATCACAAGTATGGTCGATTTTATGGACCATTTGCTGCCATAAGCCAAATATTAAAAGTTTTTATAATACATGTTAAAATTGGAAAGAGCAGACGTGTCTCGGAGGTTTTTTCTTCTTCTTAGGACTGCGCCTTAAATCTGCAAATTGAAAAATCACAGCTATTTATTTTTTCATCTGGATCCTTAGTAATCATCACTATTATTTAATTATCTGAACACATTAGAATGTTAAATTGGTAAGATAAGATTATCAAGACACCACAGTAAATTTTATTTTAAATTCCTATGCTAAATTGAGTTTTTCAAAGGTTTTCATTACAAAGATACAGATTTGATGATTCACTTTCATTACAAATTGGTAAGATACGAGTCTCCTTACACGAGAAGATAGAATGAATATGTGTTTCTCTTCTAAGATAGAATATGAATACTACAACTTTTTTAAGGAATATAAAAGAGAAAGAGAGAATTCACTATCTTTTAACTCTTTTATAAAGAGCTATATTTATTTATAATCATATTCTATAAAAATAATACCTGACTTTTTTTCACACTTTTAAGTAGCTACTTTAAAAATATGTAACTGCAAAGTGAATGTGGACATAAAAATAACGTACACCATGCTATTATTTTATTTTATTTAAATGTTAAAAAAATAAAAACTAAACAATCCTGTAATATAAAAGAAAGTTACTGATATAAAAAAATTGATTTAAAATACTATAAAATTAAATTTTTAAGACTTTTTTTAATTATAATAAAATATTTACCAATATTCCCCCACATAACTAAAAAATTAAAATATTTGTAAAATATAATTTTGTATAAAACGTTTTATTAAAAGAAAATATATTGTACTTTAGTACAGGGAACTTTACGAATTTGAGCTACATTCCTTTAATCATATACCAGTACATAACAAGTTTAATATTGATGTTTATTTAGGTTTTACTAAGACCTTAAACCCTTTTCTCATTATTGTAGCGAAATAAATTAATTAAATTATAAAAGAACTTAATTGGAATCCTCTTTTAAGAAAGATTAAATGAAGAAGAAAATAAAAGAAGTATATTTTAAATAACTTTCAAAGAAAATAAGAGAATGCTTATAAGCAATTTAATTCTCATTCAACTCAAAAATGGCTTGTAAATGGGATTAAGGAGTTCTATATAGATGACTTCACTCTCCTTACAAGCTTTATCAAATCAAGAGACTAAATAAAGTCAAAATGGGACATCCAAGGATGGAAGAGTAGCACTCCAAAATAGCCTAAAATAGCTTATCCTAGGTGAGGAGGGACTTTTTCTCAGATGTTTTTTTTCCATGCTTGGACATTTGCTTTTTAAGATTCGTAGATGACTCTTACAAGCCCAAATTGAGGTCTAATACTCACTCATGCCTCTACAAATTCCTACAATTATAAGAAAAAAAATATGCATTATACAATTTGTATAAGACTAAGAAGAAAAAAAAGAACAAGGTTCTATTATTCTACTTTCTAAAATAGTAGTCTTCTTCTTTTAAACTTCATCTTCTTCTATTTTCTTAGCTATAAACCTTCTTAAATGTTCAATATGTTGCTTTATAGGTGGTCATCCATCAACTTGGACATATATCTTGTTTTGTTAGTGTCTTTCAGACTTTTCCATGTTCCACAATAATAGCCTTAACCACCACACTCACTAGGTGAGCCTTTGTGACTCACCCCTACAATAATTGTCATGGAATTCATTAAGAGATATTTTATATAATAATATATATGTACATACCTTAACATTATTATTGTCACAATTTAGAGTACACATTACCATAAAAATGACACATACAATTTATTCAAAAAGAAATGATACTTTAGTCAAAACAACTTTCTTGTTTCCTATTGGTTTGAATTTTAGTATCCATTGTTGTAACTAGTTAATAGGCTTTGATCTTATTCCCTTAGATGATTCAAATACTTCTTGATGAGTACTTAATTCTTTTTCAATTCAATTTTCTTGGAATTGTTTTTACTTGTATTTTAGGCCTTTTAAAATTCCTGTTATATGCTTTTGATATGATTTCCAAGTTCTAAACACAAAAACAATAGATCTAACGTAAATTCAAACTAAAAGTAATACTAAGCTTGCACGTTAACTAGAAATTTGTTGTTTGAAAAGCTTTTCTTTATACAACAAATTAATAAATACTTGAACAACTAGAATAGAAAGGAAGAAAACTTCAAAGGAAACACTTGTACATTGGACTCAAAGGAGCTATTTTTGTTGATATTCTCTTGAAAGTGTTCAAGAGTTGATTTAGTTGTCTTGAGTTTGTAATTGTTAAGTGAGTGCTTTATACAAACTTTTTTAGGATAGTAAAATTGGTTATTTTAAAGTTAAATAGTTGAGACTGGGTGTATTAATCTTGATTTCCAATCTAATTGCATTTTGTTTTCAAATTAAAAGAGTTTTTAAAAGAACTTGAAGAAAGGAAAATTTTTGTGAAAAAGTTTCAAAACCAATTCACCCCACTCTTTGTTTAGCCAAGCGAGTCATTCTTTTCAAACTATTGGTCTTAGAGTTGGTTTTTGAGAGTTATTCAAAACAAAGATATTCAATTCTTCTATAACGACTTTACAAAATCAAACATACATGGAAGGTGGTGATATTAATATGTCTTCACTTTTCTGTGGTGAAAACTATTTCTTTTCGAAGATAAGAATGTTAATTATTTATGAAATCTGTTGATAGAGGTATTAGGGAGACTCTCATGAATAAACCTTTTGTTCTTGTGCATTTGATAAACAATATTATGGAAGAAAAAGACTTTTCTCTCTAGACACCAGATGGAGTCACAATATGATGCAAATGCAAGAAATATAATAGCCTCTACACTTATCTTGAATGAGTTTTATATGATTTTCGTATACAAGATTACAAAGAAAACACGTTGAGTTTTGGAGATCATCCATGAAGAAACTAAAGAGATAAAAAGAGTTAGAAAGAACACCTTGATTCAAGAATACGAGATGTTAAGAATGATATAAGTTATGAATGTGCAAAATCCGAAATTGAAAAATTAAATATTAAAATTTTGAAAAACTTGAAGAGGTCTTTACAACCCAAAATCATAACAATATTGAAAGCATTAGACCTTGCGGTGATATACATGACAACCTAGATTAGAAAAACAAGAGAACATAAATTTAAGTTGAGAGACTTAAGGAAGAAGAAGTCAATATTTTTTTCTTGTTTATAAAAAAGTTATTACATCATGTAGAAATTAACCAAAAACATGGGCACGTGGTATCCTATAATAATTTCTTTGTTTGCAGTATATTATTATTTTTAGGTGGGTTTCTTGTGGTTTGGGAATGGATTATTTTAACTAATTAGAATATTAACATCAAATCTGATTTTTTCAGATTGTTTACCCTTTATATTCCAAACTTCTTTTACAAATAAATTTGATATTTTGAAATATAGGTTTTGTAATTTGTTGTATGAGTTACGCCCAGTCACCTTATATACCTGTTATTATTACAATAACTAAATAAGAGATAGAGTTGAAGAAATAAATAAATTATGCTGGAAATACAATGACCAAGTTAATTTACTTTCCAACGCTGCCAAGGACCAAAAATTAGCCTCAAAAATTAGCCTATACAGATGAATTGATGACAGCTGACATTAGATTGCCTAGGAAAATGAAGAGAAACTAACTGACTAGCTTGCCTAGGATTAGGATCCCTGTTTACCCAAGGCGCTTGAAATCCAAGATAAACACAGTAAACTTTTTAGGGTCTGCAGGTGTCCACACGTGTGGAATATTCAGCAACTGCTTAGACCTGCAAGTGTAAGCACGAAGTGGCAGAAAATAGAAGATCCTAGCGAAAAGTGCCTTTAAAATATCTGCGCACACAATGATGGACTGCATCCGCATGTAAGAGAGTATTGACAGTATAACTGATTTCGGGTCTAGAAATTTTCAAGTATGATAATAATCGACTATATTAGAAAGGAGTTATTATACAGTTGAACACCTTCACTGTTATTGAAATTCAGATTTAAGGGGTATAGTATAGGAACAATTCTTACCGACGAGGGAAATCGTATCAAGAAAAAAAAAAAAAAAAAATTCATGTTTTTGTTTTACTCAGATCCACCTACCAACAATGAGTTAAACAGCTCCAATTGCCGCTGTTGGTAGTGAAATCCTTCTCATGCTTTAGAATGTGGAGCTGAAAGGGATGTGGTAATGTGCCCAATGCTAATCATGAAGAACCCAGTTTAGCTGAATTAAGCTGCACTGTATGTTATTTCAACTTTGACCGATGATCATGCAGAAATGCCTCTTATTTTTTAGAATGGACTCAACAGCCACCACTCAAGTATCAAGAATGTCAATTCCTGAGGGGCCAACCATTCGAATTTGCACACACCGATCCCTCCATCTTTAATTCTCTCAATAAAAGCATCAATTGATAGGAACAATTATTATCCAAAGAGCGGGTAGTATCATTTATACAAAATTTAACTATTTACAAAAGGAAAACCGGATAGTGATCTCCTAGGTATGGAGAAATTATCCAGCCTAAGGACTGAGCACAACTGATAAACAATCGTGTCCTCTCCCCCCTTATTACCCAGCTATTTACCAGCCTCTTCCTTTAACAGAAAGTCACTAATTGGTGATTCTATCTTTGAGTCTGTGGAACAAGACTTTCTGCGTTTGGTTATGGATCTAATTAATACAAAGATAGGTAATTTTGCAGGTTTGCTACAGAGTATCCGATATCCTTCGATCAAAGTCCTCGCTAGATGACAAAAAAATACGATGTGCGCACGAGACCCGGTGTTACTAAAGTGAGACGATCCAAAGTGGAGGACCACCTTATGAGAAAGAGAGGGAAAATAATTTAAAGGGACAATAGTCAAATAGGGAGGCGCAGAGTGGACACAGGAATTGGGAGGGGGGACAAGCAGAGGGAGTAAGGGTATCAAGAAATTAGTTATAACTTATCTCTCTTTCAGCAATTTTTCAAATTAACAAGTATAGTGACTATCATATCTGATATTACTCCATTATCTGGTATTTATGAAAATAATGAAGCCTCCCAAGATCCCTTGATTCTGACGTGAGATCACAACTAATTATGTAACGCTACAAATCTCGAAGGTGATAAACCAACCTATCTAGCGGCTGTAGTAGATATGATTGATTTTCCCCAATCAAAACATTTTGAATCCAAGCACTCAAAAGTTGAAGATCAACATATATACACTATTCATAATAATGCAGATGCACCAACAACAATCTAACAACAATTAGTGTCAAAAAAACAAAAAAAGTTGACCTGGAATCAGGTTGAGTAAACCAGTTCCAATACTGCTCAGTACTTCCCCAAGCAATGGTGAATTATCTGGCAGCAAGCATGTAAATCTTCTTCCCACTCTTTTTCTCCAATTGAAAGCTCTGCATTTCACAGATTGGGCAGTTAATTGATAAACCAAAGCAACAGAGAAGGTTTGAAAGATACAAAACATGCAGAGCATTTACCTTCTTGCCCTAGTCAAGGATGACAGGGTGATCTGATAGAGCAAGGTAAAGGGCCTTTTTGGAGGGATAGTCCAGAAGCATACATTGGGAAAGGAAGGAAGAAAACGTTCCCAAAGAGCGTCAGATTCTGCAGCTGAATGGAAAAGCTTGGAAACGAGAGAGAGCCTGCACGCATCAGTGGGTGTGGTGCAAGAGAGAATGTCAGCTATGCAGCCTTCTGGTAAACCCTCAAAGCCCATTTCTGTTGTTATCTGTTGTCAATTTTCAAAACACAATCACCTATATTTATAGCATAACTCACAAGATTTTACACTGCCAGCAATCACAACCCTTTTAATGCGAATCAGACGTAACATATACAAACATCTAAATTTACCATATACAAACATCTAAATTTAAGCGTGGTGATAAATTCCTTCTCGTGTGTAAGCAACAATCTTATCCATTATTTCTCATTCAACCCTTCTTTTGTAATAAATTAAAACAAAACAAGAAAGTTGAGTTAAATTTTAAAATTTACTTCAAAATACTTCTTCAACCTGACTTCTTTTTGTTAGTTAAGTATCTCGCTCTATTTAATAAATTAGTAAACTTTAATGCTATTTAGATGATATTTTTGGATAATTTTATTAATTTAAAATTTTGCTACTAATAAGCTTAATATTATTATAAATAATAAATTCTTATTAAAATTAATAAATATTAATTTAAATACTTTAATATCATTAATAGTTTGTATAATGCATAATAAGGAAGGATAATGTAACCCTCCTTTTAACATGAATTTAATTTTGATTATGAGATGACTTTGAAATTTTTTTCATTTCTAAATTGGAATAAATTTTTCATGGCTAGTAAATTTTACAACTTTCAAATAATATCTACTACCTGTTTACAGCTTCATCTAATATATAAATACTAACTTTTAATATGGTAAACATTAAATTTATTTTTTTATAAAATTATATTTACGCATTTATGTACATATTATAAAAATAGTTTAAATTAATATTATATTATTTTTGTCTCTATATTTATACTAACTAAAAAATGTATGCATTTTTTTATTGTATATTTTATTATACGAAACCAATAATTTAATTTTAAAATTATTTACAACTTTTTAAAGAAACTAAGTTTTTTATTAATTAAAAGTAAATTAAAATTTGTTAAATTTTTAAAAAATATTAATTATGAAATCAACATATCTAATCAATTTTAACTGTATTGACCCATTTGTCTATTTAAAGAAAAAATATAATAAAATAAATCACAAACACCTCTATCTAAAGTGGAATTTTTTCCATATCGTGATTTTCATGATCAGGTCTAAATATATATAAAAGTTGAGTAACAAATTTTGATAAAAGGATTACGAATAAGTTTTTACTCTGAATTTTATTCCAAAAAGGATTATCCGATGGAGAGCAAAACTATAAAAGAAAAACCGAAAGAAAATCCTTCTTCAAGCCTAGCCCAAGAAAAATATAAAAAGAAAGATGAGCATGTTGCATCCACTCGCACTAATGATGTCAAATGTTTTAAGTGTCTAGGCCGAGGACATGTTAAGGCTTAATGTCGTCTATGATGACCATTCTTATGAGGGGTCAGGACATATATAGCAATGAGGATGAGTCTGATGATGATAGTGTGAGTGAAAAGTTTGAGAGTCAAACTAGTGAAGATGCATATATATGTGAGGGAGAGTTACTCATCAACCATAGAACCCTCAACAATCAATAGTCCTCAACCCATGTCTCAGAGGGAGAATATTTTTCATACAGATTGTAATATTTTAGAAAACGCTTGTTCTTTCATCATAGACAACGGGTTGTGTTGCAATTCTTGTAGTACTAGATGATGAGAGTCAGGCAGTGAAAGCAATAAGATTCACTTTTATCAAAACAATATGGAAACACCATGAACGCAATCAATCAATCCAAACAGAAACCAATATGCATTCGAAAACAGAAGAATAAATCAACACCAATAATTAACGTTGGAAAACCTCTCAATAGAGATAAAAAAAACCCACGGGACGGTAAATACTCCACTAATACCAAAACAAAAGTACAATGAGTCTCACAAAAATCAATCACAAAGCATATCAATACAACTCTTCCTAATCCTCAAATGGTCACCAACAATGACCCAAAATATCAACAAATTAAAATTAATAAGGAAGAATTCAAGAATCTCGTCACCAGAAAAAATAGCTAATGTTCACAAATTTCCTGGAAACAAACTAGAGCTCCGATCTCAAATACGATCGTCCAAAATAACTAATTGTAAGTGGTCAAACTTCAGTAAAAATTTCAGAGCAATTGGAGAAGATTTCACCGTTAGATTTCCAAAACAACCAAGATTGATGGTAATAGGAACTTCCTGCAGACAGCAGCTCTTCACAAACTTCTTGACGCTTCTACAAACCTCCAGTAGACAATCCCACCATCCAAATTGAAGAAAAATACGAGTAGTAGACAATCCCACTGTCCAGATTGAAGAAAAATACGAGTGATAAATCTTCAATAAAAATTGCAGCTCAATCAAATAAGGTTTTATCATTGGATCTTCAAAAATACCAACATAGGTTGCTATAGGAAGTAACCGTAAATTGTGTTTGCCTCTCTCTCTCTCTCTCTCTCTCTTTTCTTCAAAGCGACTGCTCACACACTTCTCCACACACACCAATGCTCTCTCTCACGGTTGTACATCCACTGCACACATTTAGGGTTAGCCTTTTTACCCTAATTATAATGATGTATTATATTGGGTCTGTCATGTGTCATTGGACACACCAAAACATAATGGGTTTGGACCTCACAAGGAGAGAATCAACCCAAGTGTGAGTCTAAGTCCCACATTGAGTAGGAATGAGAAAGTTGAGCCACATATAAGAAAGAAGACCCGCAAACCTAATGCCTTAAGGTTTTGAGTTTAAGGTAGTGTAATTTCCTTGTATGTTTAGCTTTTGTCTCATTCTTGTTTGTCTCCCCAGTGTTTCTCCCCTCGAATTTTCTAGCACTAGACTGGTCAATAAGCTTAATCTAACTCTAATTGTCGTCTCCCATCCTAGATCGTACAAATTGCATTGGCTTACTAAAGAAGTGTATATTTATGTTAAAAATCAGGTAAAAGTCAAGCTTGGGGTGAGAAGTTGCAGAGAACACTATCACTTAACAATGTGTCATTCACTATTCCATCTAAGACAACTACTTTAGTAGATGAAGAGAATAGAACTTCAAAGACAATTTATATTCCTTTCCCAACTACCACTATAAGAAAAATTGTTATTACCGACAAAATATTATTGATGGATAAACTTTTCTTAGTAAAATTTCATTACTGATAAATTTTAGCGACAAAAATTTTTTTGGTAAATTTACCGATGAATTTACCTAATTATTGATGGATTTACCGACACACAAAATTATCATGAAATTATTCGTCAGTGAATTAACTGCCAATTTACTAACGGATTAAATCCATCAGTAAAATCCTTGGTAAATTGACCACCAATCTAATAATACTAATAATAATAATCATAAATATAATAATAATTACAGTAATAATAATAATAATAAATTAATAATAATAATAATTGAAATATTGATATCATAATAATAATATAGTAATAAGAATAATAATATTAATAATAATATTATTAGTGAATAATAAGAATAATAATAATTATTATTATTATTATAATTATAATAATGAGTATAATAATAATCGTAACATTACAGAAAAGCTGCTCTGATTTAATGGTTATAGGTTCATTCATCAATTATGAAGAATATAGACTTGAATTCAACTCTCACCGCATTAGTTCCTTACTGGAGATGACTTGGTTGAAGAGATTGAATATTCATTTGAGAAAAAAAAAAGCTCGCTTATATGATGTTAGCATGATTTTTTCTTAGGTGTTTCAATTTACTTCCTATGATGGATTAATTGTAAGTCAATTGTAATTGGCTTCCTGATTGTGGTGTACATCTGGAGAAGTGGAACTCAACAAAGAGTATTTGAACGCCCCAAGATCCCTAAGATTCAGGTTTATACGAAATCCTTAACCCGGAGGTGCAAACGAAAGTCGAAAGCGTCTATGGTAATGGAGGGAAGGCTTGGGTTGTAGGATCGTTCCACTCAAGCTTCAAAGAAGAGCTCTTCAATGAATTATTGAATGAACGTAATCTTCAAAATTTTGCGAAAAACTCGAAAACAAAAATAATTAAAGATAATGCAAGAAACAAAGACAATGCTAGCAATTAGAACAACACCTTGCACCACTCAAATTATTAGATAAGCAAGATGGTGATTTGTCACTTGTGACCTAAACCACAAGATAAGAATTAGGAATTGGGAAGAACCTTGCGCCACTCAAATCTATGAGATAGGCAAGATGATGAATCGTCACTTGTGACCTAGCTCACAAGAAAAGAAACCCCAAGAGAGAAACTCTGGACTTCCTTTTGATGAATTATGATGCGCCACCAAGAGATAAGTTATGAAGTGTCACTCTAGGATAAGAAAAAGAGAAACACCACTTGATATATGACACACTCTAGATTTTTAAAAATTTGTATTCATCGTTACAAATCTATCAAAATGAGTACAATAAGTGTCTTTATACAAAATTCATGGTGGAAGAGGAATAGAAAAAACTCTTTCATTCCCCAGGTCTAAACTAAACATAGAAAAATAAAAGGAAAAATTAAATTTATTTTTATTTTTCAGATCACATCATCCTTCCCTTCTTCAAGAAAATTCGTCCCGAATTTTAGTTGAGCTAATCTCCAAAAATCCAAGTGTCCTCCACGTGTTCGATAAAATGCCTGAACCGCTCCCTGAATAACATCAAAAAGTTTTGAGTGTATCAGAGCACTGATACCATCTGATACGAAATCTCCAAGCTGAAGGTGCAAAACAGAAGTCGAAAACGTCTATGCTAATTAAGGAAAGGCTTAGGTTGTAGGATCGTTCCACTCAAGCTTCAAAGAAGAGCTCTTGGATCAATTCTTGGATGGTTTCTTGATGAATTATTGGATGAATGTGATCTTCAAAAGTTTGCAAAAAACTCATAAACAAAAACAATTAAAGAAAATGCAAGAAACAAAGATAATGATTGGAATTAGAACAACACCTTGCACCACCCAAATTCATGAGGTAAGAAAGATGGTGATTCACCACTTGTGACCTAGCCCACAAGATAAGAAACAACTCTAGGAATTGGAAAGAACCTTACGCCACTCAAATCCATTTGATAAGCAAGATTATGAATCATCACTTGTGACCTGGCTCACAAGATAAGAAATCCCAAGAGAGAAACTCCTGCTCTTCCCTTTGATGATGCGCCACCAAGAGATAACCTATGAAGTGCCACTTTAGGATAAGCAAAAGAGAAACACCACTTGAGATATGATACACTCAAGATTTTTAAAAAAATTTATTCATCATACCAAATTTGTCAAAAAAATTATGATAGGTGTCTTTACCTAGAATTCATGGTGGAAGAGGAATAGATCATCTCACTCCTTCCCTAGGTTTAAACTAAACATAGAAAAATAGAAGGAAAAATTGCATTTATTTTTATTTTTTAGATCACATCACATGTTTAGGATGATCTACTCAGAATCTTTGCATTGTAGAAACAACAAAGACCCTAAAGTATGAAGAAATGCAACAAGGTAGATCAACCCTTGATAAGTTTGAAAGTCAAATAAAGAACTCAAGAGAGAAACTCTCACTTCTGAAATTTTCAGAATAAAAAATCGTATTTCAAATTCAATTCCCTGTTTACATGTATATCACTGACTTAAATAGACTTTTGTTAGTTTGTTAGTTTCTAAAAGCTTACATGACTCTTCATTAGCCTATAGCCTCCTAATTTAATGCAATAGAAGAATTTTGGCACAATTTTAGATGACTAATTAATTACATGAGATGGAAATACAAAAAAATTTACTATGTATGACTAGACCAAGTCCTATGGAAAATTAATGAAAATATATCAAAATAAAATTTAAAATTTCTCCAAATCTTAACCTAAAATAGCTCATTTAAACTTAAATTAAATTTGCTACTATATGACCCTACCCTTTAACTAGATTGTTTATAATCCAAAACTTCTTCATTCAATCCTTCATCAATCCAATACAATCTAATTAAATATTGTACTCAAAGATAAAATAATAAATTTAGTCTTTATAAGTGAATAATTAGAATTTATTAAAAAAATAGATTTCAACATATTTTTAGTATTGATCTTAGAATTTTATTAATAATTGTAGTAAAAGAAATAATTAAAAGGTTGAAAATTGAACTTCAAAAGTGAAAATAATTGTTTTGAGTATAAACTTCTTCAGGTCAAGTTTTGTTTCCTTATATGATTTATTTTCCACCACGTACTTCTACAATTTTTTTATTATGATCAGGATAGTTCCATTATGCATCTCGAAAATTGGTCAATAATTATCAACAATATGATTGAAACTTCGAATTTTAAATTTAAGACGTAATTTTCAGATTAAAAAAATGTAATAATATTCACATACTTTCAAATATACACATACTCATATGTATAAATATTTTTATTAAAGAAATAAGTAGAATCTAAGACATAACATGTATTGGATTTATAAATTTATTAAAATAGTATTAATAATATTTTCGTGAAATATAAGTTTCTAAAAACACAAATATGTCCTATATATAATACATATTTTTAAATAATTATATATAAGTAGATATAATTGTTTAAAAATATTTCATGTACTTAAAAAATTGTAATAATTATAAAAAAACGACTTAACCATTAAATTACAAAGAATATGTTGTATATATAATATAATTTGAGTGTACAATATATAGAGGAAAATAAATAATAACATGGATTATATGTAGATAATTTATAATATATGATGTAATTATTTTCACTAAATATATATGTAAAAAAAAAAGTGTGAAATCCAAGATTAAATTTTTTTTAGAATGCATTAAAATTACTTTTAAAATCATGAAATGCATATCACCAAAACTTATTTTAATTTAAATAACGAATTTTATAAGTGATAAAGAATTTTCAAACCAAAAGTCGAAAATGTTTATGACAATAGAGAATGGCTTGGATTATAGAATTGTTCAAACTTCAAAGAAAAGTTCTTGAATAGTTTCTTAACGAATTTTTAGATGGAGGTAGTTTTCAAAAGTTTGCACTCTAAGATAAAATCAGAAACATCACTTAAAAGATACGACATACTCAAGATTATTTAAAAAAAAATTATTTATTATTTAAAATCTATCAAAATGAATATAATAAATATCTTATATACAGAATTCATGACAGGAGAAGAACATACAAATCTAATTTTTTTTTCCTATTTTATATCTAAACATTGAATAATAAAAAAATTATATTTATTTTAATTTTTCATATCACATCAATAAGAATTACTTTTTTTTTTGTGCTGTGTTCCAACAATTAAATAATATTGGATGCCTGAAATTTAAGAAAATACTTGTTTTGGTTAAATAAAGAATTTATTTTATTATTTTATAGTAAATGTTTCGATTGAATATACAATTAATTGGGAACTTAAAGTTGTTATATAATAATTAAAAAAGTGAATATATAATAAATTATACAGTTATATTTAATTAAAAGTGATTATAATTTTTAAAGCTCAGATTGTAAAATTGTACACTATAGTGGAAATTGCATGGCGGGTGTTTGGAGTGAGATGGGTGCCTATAAAAGGACTTCCCTTCTTCACTTCACTCACATTCCTCAAACTTCATTCACTCACTCACATTCTTTCTGGCAAATTCTCAATCTTGTTCTGCAATGGCCGTCGCGGAGGAGGAACAAGTATCTGCCCTGAAGCAAAAGTTGCGGGAATTGATCGAGAGTATCGTGGACAGTGATGATTACACAGTTCACGCTGCGGACAAGGCTATTCATGCTCTTTCTGCCCTCAAGGATTTGAAGTGCACCACTCCTCACTCAACCAACTTGGATCATGCATCCGTTCCTCCACACTTTCGATGCCCTCTCTCTGGTCACTTGATGACAGATCCTGTTATCTTGACCACTGGACAGGTTTTCTTTCTTTCCTAATCAAGATTCATCTTTATTCATTGGCACGTATCAAGAACCTATTACATATACTAGAAAGAAAGGGAAAAACATATAAATACACCAGATATCAAAGAGAGGTGTTAAAGAATGGTTGAGAATTTAAAAGTGAGCATTAATTGTTCTTCTTGAGCTTTCTGGTTGTTTGATGAATGAAGATTGAAAGAAAGTAGATGTATTGATTCGTGAATGATGATGTTGAATGCAGACTTTTGATCGTCCGTTCATCCAGAAGTGGCTGAATGAGGTGAACGGAGTTTGCCCTGAGACCCAACAAGTCCTCTCTCACAGTATTCTCGCTCCAAATTTCTTGCTCCAACACATGATCTCAGAGTGGTGCAAAGAGAACGGAGTTGACCTACCGAAGCCCGTTTTTGACA
>Ga0099824_1005711_pt1 | contig 17418 bp, 9 predicted proteins | sample SiratrowhiteBW_FD_76837 | JGI IMG/M metagenome (GOLD analysis project Ga0099824, IMG submission 76837) | Root nodule microbial communities of legume samples collected from California, USA - Siratro white BW | ecosystem: Host-associated > Plants > Roots > Nodule | place: USA: California... | reverse complement strand
TGATAAGAAGAATTATTGCAAATGCATGGTAAAAGAGAGAAAATAAAGAAATGCAAGTATAGTGAAAAATTTCTTCCTCCACCTTTCCCTCTATATGTTTTGTCCTATACCTCTATAAATATGAAAATTCTCATTTTATCCTTCTTAGCCATTTCAAAGTTACTTTAGTTTCTAAATTGTATAAGCCAAAAGTTATTTTTAGTTTTTGAATTACGTAATAAGTTAAAAAAGAAATTTTTAAATTGTATAATTTAGAAACTCTTCAAAATCGTATAATTTAAAAAACATTTTGACATTTAAATTACGAATAAACTAAAATAAAAATTTGCATATTTATAAGGTGCAGAACAAAACTACAGGGGCGTAAAAAAGGAAATATCCACTACAATGACAAAAACATCCTTATATATACAAGAAAAAGATAATACTTCAACACATACCCAAACATTAGAAGACACGTATTTGCACTTGCTCACCAAGTAATATGAAGTTTTAAGACAACTTTTCCTTCCAAAAGTCTTGGGATTCTTATAATACTTTCATTAAAAACATTATATATTTTCCAAATAAATGATTAATTATAAATGTTGTCATAAATATGTTGACATGTTATACAATTAAAACTAGCATTGGATTAAGCTATCGAAATAAAACAATTACTTAAAAAGTTTTTCATGACTCTTTCTTCCCCCTTTATATATAATTTCAAACAAGCTTAATTCATTTTACTCTTTATTTGTGGGATTTATCTATTTAAAATATGAAACACTCAAATCATGCTTTATATATTAATAAATTAGTTCTGTAACCATAAAGGGATAAAACATAACAACTTAACTATCTCTGATTATATCTTAATTATACTCTACTAAGTTACAAGAACATGATATAACTTAATTTGATTAGAAGAGACTATCGTATAAACATGTAATAACATGCCCATGTCCATACTTCAACTCTTTATCACAACCTATTGAGTACTGTATTCGAACCCTGTTACTATATTCACACCTGAACTTAAGCTCAAAAATATCAAATAATCTTCAAATATGAAGTGTGAGAAAAAAAATAAAGGTAAAAGATTAGAAAAAAAATTATAGATTAAAAGAAAAGAGAGAATTCGTGCTTTCGGGATTTAATTAGAATGGAAAAAAAAAACTACTTTTTCCAACTCATGGGTGCCTATCTTGTTCATACCACTTTTCCTAGAAGCAAAAAGAATAATGGTGTAGAAACACCCCACACCAGAAGCAAGGTAGCAGAAAAGTAAGAAGGATCTCCCTCTCTGTTACTAAAGCATAAGGAATGATCCAATCAGGACACACTCCTTTACTCATTCTTTTTCTCTTAAATTTCTCTCCATGCATAATTTATACAACTTTACACCAATTTTTGCATATGTTTATTTAGAAATTAACTAAGACATCATACTTATCTATTATATTAAATAGGGTTTAACCTAGTTTTTTGAAACTTTAGAACTAACTTTAAAATTAAAAAAATGTAGGGTGTGTTATTGAATCTTTCATCCATATTCCATTCTCCTTATCAAAGTCTCTTTTGTTCCTCTTTTCAATTCCACAGTATATTTCATCCCTCTTTAGGGAGTTCTTTATTTATTACATCCTAACATAATCACATGAACACACTGTGATCTTAACTTCTCTTGAGAGCATTCTACAGTGCTGTCTAAGAAGTTCTGTTTTTGCCTCTTGTCACCCATTAATTCAATCATGCTCTCTTTCAAGTTTGCTCTCCACCTTCTGATTGCCTCTCTCGTTGCCTTCCACCTGCTTCCTAGTCCAGTGGCCTGTGATGGTAAGTCTCTTTTATTGCCTCTCTCCCAAATAATATACATAAACATATGACATTTTTTAGTAAGATTGATAAAAAACGATAAGAAGTAGATCGAAAATAATGTGATATGTTTCGGATATAAAATCAAAGTTATCCTTATTTAATTTTCGACTTTTCGACTTTATCTGTTTTGATGATTTTCGATAGTTAAAATTTCATATTTTAACATGAGTTATTAGACTTGTAAATCAGCAATAGAAAAAATGACTCAAATTATATGAGAGAATAACATTATTTTCAAATTTTTAATTAAAAATTTTAAAAGTATAGATTTATGGGTTTTCTTTTTTTATATATTGTTCAACTTACTTGTTGAAAGAATATAAAAAAATATAATTAAAAAGATCTCATAAAAATAAGTCAAACTAGTAAGAAAATAAATCACCTTCAATTCAAAATCTTAAAATAATAAATTTATAAGTCTTTTTTTATATATATTATTCAACTTAAACTCATATTTAAATATGATTAGAAACTTCAATATTTACATTATTTAAATTAAATTGATAAACTAGGATAAACTACTCCATGTTGAGACATTTCTCATGTTAGTAATGCCCTTCTGGTTTGGTTGTGTGGTTTCCATTCCAGACGAGGGGAAGGAATTGCTTCGTGACATCAACACTTACAGAAAAGTTTTGAACCTTCCTGTTCTCGATGAGAGCAAAAAGGCTTCTTGCTTAGCCGAGGAGACCGCAGAAGATCTAGAAGACATGCACTGTGGAGACTTTCAAGACTACTACCCTACGCCCGGTAACTACTCCAAAATTCCCAACTTCCAAAAGAACGTAGCCAAATGCAACATCAACATCAACACCACCACAGAGGGGGTCATCATGCCCCTCTGTGTCCCCAAGTTGAACCGCGATGACCTCTTCTCCAACTACACCAAATCTAATCGCTTCACAAAGTACCTCAACAGTTCCAAGTACAAGATTGCAGGGATCAGCTCCGAAGCTGATTGGATGGTTTTCATTGTCAGCACCAACACTTCTTCTGGAGATTTCTCCCATGCATCTTCTCTGCTTGCTCACCCTTCCAAAGCTCACTTCCTCATCATGCTCGCATTCTTCTTCACCACGCTTCTTCTCTTCTTCAACTAAATCCATTCTCTTGTTCGAATTTTCTTTCCCCCTTTCTTCATTTCTTTTACTTGGTTGTTTGGAACAATTATTTTTCTCTGATTTTGAGTGTAATTTGTCACATGTTCTTGATAATTTGCATGTGATCATACTACCTTTCACGTACTTGTAATTGTAAAATGTATATTGGGATTTGTCATGTTCGGAGAATAAAATTGAAACTCCCCTGTGGGTGGTATGCATTTCATAACATCATTTTAAAGCTTGAATTTTGCTGTGTTGAAGATACTAAATGAAAGTAAAAGGACAAAGAAGAAGAACGAGGATGAATTTAATTGTTTTTTTTTTTTTAGGCAAATTTGTTTTAATAATAAAAAAACATTTAAAATAGACATCATCCCATAGGTGTAGTAGTGCCACTGCCATTACATAATTCACACGTGACACTTGACCGCACCGTTTTTTTGCAACGCAAACGCGAAAACGTTTCTAACATCCGACGAAAGAAACGCAATTGATAGCGAGTGTGAGCTATGGCGGAGGAGGAGGACGACGACGAGAGCTTCGGCGACTTCACCTTCGCGTCGTTTCCGAGTCAAACCTTCCCTTCCACTGCAAACGACAATAATCGCGGCCTCGTCGACAACGATTGGGGCGACTTCGTTAACCATTCCAGCCAGATCAACAACGACCTATCAAAACCCTTACCGGATCCCACCACGAAACACGTGAATGACAGCAACGGCGTCGCCGTTGAGGCGGCTAAAAAGCCCAAGGGAGCTATTCCGCTCTCGATCTTCGGCGAGGAGGAGGAGGAAGAGGAGGAGGAGGAGCGCACTTCTGCTAGTGTTTTCCCCAACGGCGGGGTTGTCAAAGGGGGATCCGGTTCGAACGGGTCCGTTGGAATCAGCGATTTGATTTCCAGTTTGTATAATCAGCAACTTCCTCAGATGGATTCTCGCAACGGATCGGTTTCGGTATCTAGTGTTGCTGCTCCCAATCCCGCGAACTTGGAGGGAAGCAAATTGAATTCCGATGAGGATGAGGAGGATGAGGATGGTTGGGAATTCATGTCTGCGGAACGGGAAACTGGAATCAAGAGCCAGGATGTTAAGGTAATAGAGCGAATTTATTTAAGGTTGGGAATTATTGAACTTGAAGCTGAAGAGAATGCTGGAATTCATAAGTATGATTGATCTTTGTTTCCTTAGTTTCAGAACTGTCGGTGGATATTTTCTATTGCTTGTACTATGGAAACGAGGTTTAGGAAAGCTATGTACCATGTGGATCTTGTGATTGCTTTTTATTTTTGCTAGTAATATGTAGTAGTTTCCATGTGAGAATAGTGCTAGTGGGGATCGATGAATTGTTATGCATGCTTAAATTTTGTGTTTTGGGTCGTTTTTTCCATTGCCGGTGAGCATCTATGATTTAAAGTGCATTAAGGGGCTATTTTCTTGGGCTTGAGATTGATTACATCACATAAATACATACTTGCTTATTCGTGTAATGAATTTTGTTTCCCTGATAATTTGTATTATGTTTTAAAGGCTGAAGTGCAAAAGCATGATAATGGTGCTCTTGATGTTGGTACTGTGTTGGATTCGTCCAATGGGATTTCGGACAAAGCTGGCGGGTGGCACCCGGAGTTTGAGTTGAGTCCACAATTTTCTTCGTTAAATCATATTAACCCACAACCAGGTCTGAATAGTGAATCAAAAGACGTTGGAACTGGGTTTGCCATGCTCAGCGAAGGTTTTGGGGAGTTGAATTCAGGGTCAGGATCAAATCAAAATTTGGTCAGTTGTTTTCACATAAGTTCCTCATTTTGTGTTACATTGTTCATTTATATCATTGAGGAATGTCCATTAACACCACCTGATTGTGGTTTTGTGGTATTAGAAAGCACCGGAGAAGGCTGACATTTTTCCCACTAGTATGGAATTACTCAAATTTGACGGTACAATTGGTTCATCTCGTGCATCAGTATCTCATCAATCTGATGAATGGAACTTCGGATTTAATTTCAATTCTAGTTTGGTGGGTGAAGACAATCATAGTTCAGAGTCATACTTCAATAGAATCGAACCTGAGAACAATCAGGCTGATAACAGCATAAACAATGCTTCCCCAACTAATATCAATGTTGATTCAGATGTCAATCTGTTTGAATCAGATGGTGCTCTTACAAAACATGAGGTACTGAATCGGTATGATGTCATATTTAATATATCATGCGGCATTGTATAGTTTTAATTTCTTGAAGAAGGATTTTCAATCTTGACTTCTGAGTTACTTTGGATTTATGAAAAAATTTCACGAGTTTTTGTTATGACTCATTCTTTTGTTTATTATTCATATAAGTGTTCATTACATTTTAAACATAATGTTATTGTTACTATTCTTCCTATTTCCAGAAGCCCCTAACAGGCTCAGAGAATCGTAGGGAAGCCTTGCCTCTGTCACTTTTTGGTGATGAGACCCCAGATACTGATGAACAATCTGTGCCTCAAGATCTGTCTCACTATACACCAACATCCCCAATAAAGAACAACTTTAATAGCCCTGGATCCAACTTATCTATCAACGACATATGGAATTTATATAATCAAGCTAAAAGCCCGACTTCTCCAAATGTGACTCCAAAAGCAAGTGAAAATCAGATTCTTGCCTCACCTGAAGTATCAGGCTCCAGTTTGGTTACTGGTAATGATGGTTTAGATGATGACTTCTGGGGCTTTAAGGATGCTTCAACTGGATCTAGATTTACCCATGAATCTTCACAGCAAACTTCTTTTAGTCACACATCACAAGTCAATGAGAATGGGTTGCATTCTTCCCCAACAGTTCTAAATTCTGATTTGGCCAACGGTGATGATGATTTTGAGGATGATTCATGGGAATTTAAAGACGCCATCTCTGGAACAAAAAGTCAAGATCACGCATCTACTCTAGATCACACAGATTTACCACTGACCCAGTTATCAACGAAATTAGAGCAGATTGACTATTCAGAGTTTTATGGCAAATTGAAGGATGAATTGTGCAATTATATTCTGTCACATATTCAGAATCTCAAGGTAGCTAACCTTCTGTGGTCTTTCTCTGTAGATAATACTAAAATTTACTGGCACTGAAATTACTCCAATTAATATTCTTAGAAAACTCTAAATGTTGCTGCTCGTTCGGGTGAAGATGCCAAAGCAAAAGCTCTTCGGGAACAAATTCAGGTCAGTATATGAACTATTTTTTCTCTATTTCCTATCTAATGTTTTATGCTTTTAGCTTATTTTTTCCCTTACTATAGTAAATGTAAAAACTCTGGGAAAGGGATAGGTGAATGGGTTTCTCTCCATGGGGGAAATGGGAGAATCCGGAGGTAGGTCTGGAAGGATTTGGCACAAAGCTAGCGGAACCCAGACCTAATGGGCCTGTGACTAGTGTACATTGGGTCAAAGGTCCCCCATCAAACATTATCGAGTTGAGCTATTAGCATTATGTTATTGTGAATTTGGTTTACTTCTGCTTTTGAATTTGTGTATGGATATTTTTTTTTCCTTGTTAATCAAATGCACAAGCTATTAATTGATTCAGCACTGTTTCTACTCTCTTTTCTTCTTTTACAGGAATTCTCCGAGATACTGCATCAGGATAACATGAGTGTCCCTACTGAATATCTCTCTGAGGATTATTGCCCAACAAATGTCTGCTTTGATGAAATTCTTGAAGTTTTGAAGGAACCTAAGTTCCAACCTTTTGAGTCCGAATACCAGCTAGCATCAAGGTTGTTGACGGTATGTCTATTTCTTGAAAATATTGTGTTGTATTTTTAAAATTTGTTCTGTTGCATGTGCAAACAGTACTGTAACTGCTGAATGATTTTGATAGTTTCAAACAGAATATATAATTGAATGTCTGATTTGGCCATTTCTGTCAGTAGTGATGTACTGATTTTTGTCTCAATTTTCCATGAGATTAATTTAATGGATAATAGTTAATATTTTCTTATTTTATTTATTGATAACATTCTTTCTTATCACACCATTCAGCTTAACAACACTTGTACATTTGTATTTAACAGGCTGAGAAGGATATTAAATCTGCTATTGAACTTTTGAAAGATACAGTATCCACATTAAGGATTCTCAAGTTGGGATCAAGAGAAGAACAGTCTAATTATCTTACCATATGGTCCAAAATAGCTCTTGTTTGTTCTGAAGAGCTGAAGCATGGTGCTTATGTTTGGAAGCAAGCTGTTCTACAGAATGTCCATGACCAGATATTATCTAACCAAAAAGGTAAGCTACATGATTATGTCACGCCTAATATATATGCTGCTGATTTAGAAGAACTTAAGGAGTCTGGAATAACCTTTGTTTTCTGGGGTGGTGGGTTCACATAGGTGTTCAGTATATCATTGCACTCGGGGAAATTTGTAGAGTTGCAGAAATTATTGGAGCTTCAATCAAACTTCACAAGCCTTGGATGTTATCAGGTTCCATAGATCATAAAAATTTATGCTTCCTTTTGAACGAGTGTTATAGCATATGGTTGTCTTCAGGACTTCAAGAAGCTCTTTTGAGTATGTCAAATCAGAATAATTTTGATTCAGATGAGATTTCAAGGGAATTAGTTGAATCCATCAAGTATATTCACGAGCTTGATGAACATGCACTTCGTAGCTATGTTAACTCTGGAGAACAAACTACTTGTCAGTTGTCAGCCTTGCCAGCTGGTTGCATACCAGGTATGTGCGCTATGATTTTGACTTTCTTTGATGTAAGTGATAAAAATTGATTTAAAATGAATTTGGATCCTGTCCTGTTGTTTAATAGAAGTCCTGTTAATAAATTTTAACCATTTTTTGTGTTTATCACTTAATATATAGGGTTAAAATAAAAACCAACCAACCAATTTTATCACTAAAAGTAAGCACTCGTGTTCCCCATTCTTTTATAGTTTTAGTTGGCTTTTATTTCAATTTTAAATTTTGAAATAAATGTAATCAACGGTTAGGATTTTATTAAACAAGACCTCTTCTGTTAACGCCAGACATGAGAGGATCCAAATCCATTTAAAATTACTTTTTGATAGAATCTTTTCCTTACTGATTGTTACTGTGCATAAAGGTGTCCAAATGCCCATTATTAATGATTAGGAAAAATTTAATATTTTAAGTGTGAAAGTTTCTTAGCTCCTTTGGCATTTGCCGCATGGAGCTCCTTTAGTGAAATCTTTTCATGTTAGCTAAACAATGATAGCAATTGAGCAGCTGGACCTATTCTCCGCTGATATTATCATGGAGTGAACCTGCAGGACTAAATTACTGAAAGAATAAAAAAACACTTCACACACCCTAAAAGAAGTGAAAATAAGGTGCACGTGCTGCAGGATCAATGTTGGAATAGTTTATATCCTTTTAACACCAATTTTCATTTGCATTTAGTATCTGTTTGGATCAATAGATACAATGCGTGCAAATCTCAACTACCTACCACTTTGGCCTTGTAATTTATTAACTTTTGTGGATCAGGGTTGAATTTGGTGACATGGAACGGGAAGCCTTACATCGTCAAGCTTGCAAACTTGTGGGTCAACCTAATAAGTTCAGATTCACCCCAGAAGTGACACCTGCCAATTCAAACATGTCTCTTTACAACGAGTGGGCTATTTCACTTTTTCAGTGGTTGTTTTGAGTTTTTATCTCTTTAAAGTTACAATGAGTGAGATTGCGGCGGGATCCATTGTTTTGTTAGTGGGGGTGAGACCTCTGGTGCACTGACCGCAGCTGCAGTGAAGGGAGATCATGTATGGGATGAAATCATTCTATGGAGTCGGACCAGGCAAAGTTACCAATTAAGTTCATTCATTCTTCTATAGGTTACCATTCTTTCCGGGAAAGCTTTAGAACAATAGCCGGATTTGTTACAGGTGTAAGATGTATTGCTAGAGATAACAAAGAATTATATACTATGACAGTATAATTTTGGATACAATCCAGTTATGCAGAGGGAATGATATTACATAGTTATCAAATGATTCTGGTGTTGTAAAGTAACTGGGATTCTTCCCTTCACAATGTTACACGATAGTTTTTGGCATGATTTAAATTATGAATAGTTTTACTTAAATTTGACAACAAAGTGTAATATTTGTCTCTTCTCCACTGCAGTTGCCGAATCAGTTCAATTGGGAAGACAACCGCAGCAAACAATACGTTGTATCACTGCTCTTCATCAAGGGCCACAATACTAAGTCGGTGGCAAAGAAAGTTCAAGCAACTGTATTTAAAGTGACATGGAAGATGGAACCAATCAATAGACACATTGCTTGAATGTATGTCCGAAATAAATTTCAAACGATGAACTTCAAATGCCATGTAGAACTGGTCATATGATGGTGGCTGTAGTGAAAGAAAAGCAACAGAACTAACTAAATGATGTTAGGCAAAGGAGGAATTCTATTTTAGACTGTTTCTAAATAATTCGGAATTCTTATTGCATTCTATTTTATCCTTAATGAAAATATTAAATAAATCCTATACTCCTTAATCCTTAATATTTCGCACTGTGTAATTTGAAATTAAAAAATTATTTTAGATTATATAATCAAAACTATAAAAAAAAGTTATTTTAAATTGTATAATTTGAAATATAAAAATTAAAAATTAAAAAGTTTATTCTAAATTATACAATTAGAAATATAAAAAAGTTGTATTTTGAATTATACAATCTTAAATACAAAAATTATATTTTAAATTGTACTATTCAAAACACAAAAATTATATTTATGTGTATTTTAGATAGTACAATTTAAAATTTTAAAAATTTTATTTTTTGAATTGTGTAATTCACAGTAAAAAAGTTATATTTTAAATTCAGAATACAATTGTATAATTGGTATTTTAAAAATACAGAATGCAGGGAAAATTCATGCAGGTAATGCCTCTCTCCGTAGTCATTTCTCTCATACTCCAATGCTTTCCATTTCCAATGCAAAAGACTTTAACTACAACACTCCTCCTTAACTTAAAGAGACCCAACCTCCTAATATTAGGTGGTTGCCACTAAACAAGCACCATTGTTGTCATCATTTCCTAGGTTTCAGAGGTCACACTCCTCTCATTCTCAGCTTCACCTTGACCTCCTCTCATTCTCTCCTTCACCTTGCCCTAAGACCTATATATCACATTTACATTATCCAACGATTGAAATTATCATAGCAACATTTACCTCAGTAGTCAATCTTACATGTGTTACCATGATCCTTATCCAACTTAAATGATCATAGTCAATATAACCACATCAAAATATTTTAAGAAAATACTTAATTAAAAGTTTTTAAATCAATAAGATAAATTTAAGATATTATAGTCTAGACACCAAAATCCATTTACAAATGCTCAGTCAATAAGAGTATAAAAAAAAATATAAGTAAATAAATATAACATTGAGTGAATATTTCTAAAATATTAATTTTTATTTATTAAACCATTTTAAAATTAGGATTGAGTTATTTTTAATAAATAAAAATTATGACTATAAATAAGAATTATTATGATTGATAGCAAAATATTAATCATTATAAATATATAATAAATAGTTATAAAATATATTTGAATTATGATAATATTAGAATATTAGAATGAAGTTGGTTGAAATATGTGAGCAAGTACACTTATTAATAATATTAATTATGATTAATTGGGTCTTTAAAATTTGATTATTCACTATTTTAAACTGAGATGATAATAATAATAATAATATTATTATTATTATTATTATTATTATTATTGTTGTTGTTGTGTATAATTTAATTCCTTTTAATATATCAAGAGAAAAATATATAAACTAATTTTTAAGGAAAACAAAAATCTTATAGTCTATTTTTTATTAAGTGATACTCTTAAGGTTGATATAAGGAATTAGAGATATAAGCAAGCAAACATTTACATACTAATCTAAAGTGTTAAATTTAAAAACTAAACTAAATTGTATTTTTAGCATGATAAAATGTATGATTGAGTTTGTGGTCAGGATTATGATGAATTTTGTTTATTTAAAATTCCATTATTCTTAGTTTTTAATCAAATTTTAGTTAACATTTATATGATATCATGTGAATTTGAAATCTTAAGTGCATGTTGGTTCGGAGAAACTTAAGAAAAATAACTAGAGAAGAACTTACATATTAGAAACACATAAATTAAACCTATACAGAAATATACAATTGCTCTCTTAGATAACTTAACGAATTCAGTCTAAAACTAATTTTATAAATTAATTTAATTATGTATATCTTGAAAGGATCCTGAATTTTCTTTTAAGTAAAATGAAAAAAAAAAATGAGACAGAAATGTTAACAATGGACTTTATCTGAAAAAAAAAATGGAAACAAAAATATACACATATATGTATTCATCGTTGGGTTAATTTGATAGCTTTTTATTTCATAAATTTAAATAGTATAATTTTTTTAAAATTAAATTACTACTAATTACTTTAATAGTGTGCAATTTTTCGAATTAAAAATAATAATGTTTACATTTTAGACAAGAAATATGACATGTATGACGAAATTATTTTTATTACCAACCATATATCCATTGAAATTTTCGAATTTTTACAAAAAATAAAAATAAAAAAATAGAAATCACAACTATTTTTATTATTTTATGAATTGAAAATAGAAAATAATTTACATGGAGGGTGATGACATAACTTTGTTTGGAGTGAAGACATTAGAAACGAAAAACCCTCTTGGTTAAAGCCGTGAAACCCTTCTTCTCACTTCTTACATTCAGTGGTGGCGGCGTGAGAAGAAGAAGAAGAAGAAGAATGTTGGACATCAACCTATTCAGGGAGGAGAAGGGTCACAACCCTGAACTCGTCCGCGAATCGCAACGTCGTCGTTTCGCCTCCGTCGAAATCGTCGACGAGGTCATCGATCTCGACAAAGAATGGCGAAAGCGTACTCTCTCTCTCTTTCTCTCTTCATAGTAACAATGTAACTAATCGAATCTGGCACCAATGTTATCTCTTATGTGCGCTTTTTCAGGTCAATTCGAGTTGGAGAATCTCCGCAAGGAAGTTAACAAGATCAACAAGGAAGTCTCCAAACTCAAGCGTGTATGTATCTTATTTCCACTTTTCTATGTTTTTCGTTTAGTTAAGATGCTAATTCTGAATAGTTTCATTTCAATGATGTTCTGCGTGTTAGGCTGGTGAGGATGCTTCTAAGTACATTGCTGAATCGGAGGAGACCAAGAAAGCGATAGCGGCGAAAGAGGTTGAAGTTCGGGAAACTCTAAATCTCTTGAATTCCAAGTTGGAAACTATTGGAAATCTCGTCCACGATTCGGTTCCAGTCAGCAACGATGAGGTTTGTTTATTTATTTTTTATTTTTTGTAATAAAGTGTTATTTTACTTCTGTTTGTGTTTAATGCTCGTATTGAAATCCCGGAGTCTTCTATGTTTAGGCCAACAATGCTGTGGTTAGATCCTGGGGGGAGAAAAGAGTGGAGCCTAAACTAAAGAATCATGTGGATCTAGTTGAGCTTCTCGGGATAGCAGATACAAAGAAAGGTGTGAATAGAGTGTTCAAGTGATGAGTTTTTTTATTTAATTATTTTTATGGGGCGACAAGCATTTTGGTTTTACTTTTTGAAGTAATGTGTTTTCACCCAACACTTTTTCTCCTCTTTGTAATCTACTTTCTGAACTGTAAGTGTTTGTATGATTGGTTTAGCTATTGGACTAGTTCATGTTTTGTGTCTTGCTGACACGATCTTGATTGCGAAAGTTGGGTATTTTGGTCTGTAACACCGTTTTGCATGCTGCACAAAAATCTAATACTGCAGAATACGAACACTGTTAGATTTCAACTGTGGTAGCCTATGCTTTCCTTAGTTTGTGCATTCTGCTCCTATTGTTCACATGCATGCATACTAATATTTTTGTCAATTTGCTTGATACATAATAGGAGCTGATATAGCTGGAGGTAGAGGTTTCTATCTCAAAGGAGATGGTGTTCGTCTTAATCAAGCTCTTATCAACTTTGGGCTTGATTTTTTGGAAAAAAGGGATTATACTTTATTGCACACTCCTTTCTTCATGAGAAAAGATATAATGTCAAAGTGTGCTCAGTTAGCCCAATTTGATGAAGAACTGTATAAGGTAAAAGTTAGTAAATTTCGTTATCTGCCTGTATTCATATGCAATTTTTGATTTTTAAGGCCTCGATAAATACTTTTGTATGTAATTTATCTTTATATTTTGTGACAAATACTATGTGCCTATTTGCTTTGTTGAATAATATCCATAATCTTTTAGTGCCAAACTGCCAACAGCCTTTTTTTGTTGTATCGTTTAAAGTTTTACTACTTACACGATGTTTGGTTTGGTCTGTTTTCTCCTTTCCATTTCATTTGAAATGTTTTAATTTATAATCACAAAATGCCACCTTGTTTTCATTCTATTTTCGTTTGACAAAAAATTGAAGAAAAATGGAAAAAAAAACAAGACCATTTTCTCCTTAAAACGTTGAGATCAGGCAGCACAGTAAAAGAAATGCTGTGTTTTTGTAGTTGTTATTAAGTTAAATAATAATAATATAAAACAAATACCACCTTAACTATTTTTTGAGTTTATCTAAAAAGTTATTATGTTAGGTAACCGGTGAAGGAGATGACAAATATCTGATTGCTACAGCAGAACAGCCACTCTGTGCGTATCACTTAGATGATTGGATCCACCCAACCCAGCTACCAATAAGGTAATATGATTTTCTTGCCACATGTTAACATTGGAACCCTAGAAGAGTGTGTTACCTTCATCTCTAAAAATATGCTTTCTGCAGATATGCTGGATATTCATCCTGCTTTCGCAAAGAAGCTGGATCTCATGGTCGAGACACTTTAGGAATATTCCGAGTTCACCAATTTGAGAAAGTGGAGCAATTTTGCCTCACTAGCCCAAATGACAATGATTCGTGGAACATGCATGAGGAAATGCTGAAGAACTCTGAGGATTTCTACAAAGCGGTATGATACAGCTACAGTACTCATCATTAATCAAATAATGTTCAAGGCAATTCTGTGAACGAGTTAAATTTTTAAATAAATATGTAATATACAATTTGGAAACAGTAACTGAATCCCAGGGTACCATTAATTAATGGGAATATATGCTGTTTGACATGCTAAATATGTCTAACCATGGGAAAGTTTAGAGCGTCCCTTTATTTCTTTCTAAATTTTTTATATCTTCAACTTCATTGTACTTGGATGATTGTTTGCCTTCTGTATTGGCCAAATGATGACTTAATTTGACGACGTTCTACTTTTTGTGGATATCATTGCATGTAGATTGATGTGTTGGTTGGTCTGACTATAATTGACTTCTTACTTTCCCCAAGTTTTTTTTTTTTTTTTTTTTTTTTTTTTTTTTTTTTATTTTTTTTTTTTTTTTTTTTTGTTTCTCATGTGATTAAATTTTATTTACTGCAGTTAAGCCTTCCATATCAAGTTGTTTCTATTGTATCTGGTGCTTTGAATGATGCCGCAGCAAAGAAGTATGATCTAGAAGCATGGTTTCCTTCCTCTCAAGCTTACAGAGAGCTAGTGTCCTGTTCAAACTGTACAGATTATCAGGCCAGAAGATTAGAAATTCGATATGGTCAGAAAAAGGTTAGTAATGCCAAATTCATCATTTTACTGGCCTCAGCAAGCATTATTCATTAACTTCACGAAAATTTTCATTTACATTTAAAAATGGGACCTTGCTTTGTGGAAAAATCTCTCAATCTGCTTTTATTGATAGATAGGACCTTGGATGATCATTTGGTTCCCAATTGGTCATTAGCATGTCAGTTGACCAGGCTTAAGGGGTGGAGTATTTGTAAGGAGAAACAGAAGGGGGAAGGAGAGAGTGTTAATGTGGCAGAGAGAGGGAATGACATAATTTGGGTGTGGGGGTTTCCATTACATTGGTAGGGGGTAAGGAGAAAGGGTATCTTTTGAAGGTAATTAAATTAGTTATGGACGGAGAGCATTAGCCCTCTGTAGGAGCTCAGCTCTGTGGCTGTAGGAATATTCATTCCACTGTAGCCCTTCTTTGTTATTATTCAGAAATAAATCATTAGTGACTTACTCCTTTCACCGATTTGTTCCTTACTTTTTCTTCCTACTTTTCTATAGTTGGTTCTGGTTTTCTATTCTAATATTTGTGAGATCCATTCTGTGTTGACATCTCTAATTTCTAACTTTTTTTCGCAAGTATAGTCTTTCATTGAAATTTATTTGGCGGACAAGTAAAAATTTATATTTTGAGAATAATCATGAGCAATGATGATGCTTCTTTGTGTTAAGAGCCTATGATGTTTCATAATTAAACTATTAATTGATCATAGTGATGCTGAGAATTTTCCTTAGTAATGTTTTATTTTAGCTTTAACTGATTCCTCTCCTCCCTATACATGAATATACTTTCACAAGTTTAACTATTGGACTTTGCATCGGTTTATCTGTTTCAGAGCAATGAGCAGATGAAGCAATATGTTCACTTGTTGAACTCTACTCTCACGGCTACTGAGAGGACTATTTGCTGCATACTAGAGAACTACCAGAAGGAAGATGGGGTAGAGATACCAGAAGTCCTCAGGCCATTCATGGGGGGAAAGACTTTCCTGCCTTTCAAGAACCAACCGTCTAATGAAGCCAAAGGGAAGAAATCGAAGGCCTAATTGCATTTTAAGTCAGTGATATTTATGAAGAGTTTGTTCAGAGTTGTAGGTTATGATGACCTTTTTATTATCCCCACCACACAGTTTACAACTACCATTTCTCTCCCTTATCTTATATGACTAAATAGTAAATTGATTTTTAGGAGCACGCACAAATTTTTGGTCATAAGTAAACAGCATGATACACTTTTGTAATTCATACTCTAAAATATTTGTGCATTTTTAATTGCATTTTGGGTGTTTCTATTCATTGCGAAATGGTAAAAAAATATGGATCCTGATGCTTCTGGTTTTGCTTGAAACGCGTCAGAATGTGTTTATTTTCGTTGCTTGCTAAAGTCTGGTTATTTTGAGAAGAGTTTATTATTTGATTCGACATAAATCTTTTTCTTCCGTAGGGGTTACGGAATAACTTGATCACCATAGCAGAATCCTGTGAAATATGAATATCAAGCTCAATTTGAGTGCTGTACAACAAGTGCGAGGAAAATTCTGGGTGATGGGATTAGAATTCTGAAGTCTGTATTGGTTTGTCTTGCAGGGTTTTGAAACACGCTCAATTTAATCGAGCCGCTCATATACTAAATTCAATTACAAATTTCGTGGGAAAGAGGAATGCGGTCTGGAAAGTGGGGGCTAGAGCGTTTAACCTAGTCTTGTAATGGGGGAGAGTGGACTTGAGGTTTTTCCTGGCAACCAACCTTCTGCCTTCTTATTTACTATGGCCACTCAAGTTCATAGGTTTTACGCTCAGGACTGATTTATTTCGCATGTTTCAGAATCTCTAGGTCGAAGCCAACATTTTAATAAATTAATTTTTTTCAGAACCTCCTACGTTTCCTTTTTTATTCATGTGTTCTGCCATGGATTTCACAGTGGTTTTCTTTATCGCATACAACCGTGTGGATGTTATTTGCTCTTTGATGTCCACGGCATATTCTATTGTCCAGGTTTTATTTGCTAACATCTAAGCATGTTATTACATAAATCAAACAGCAGTCTTCTGAGGAAGTGGGGAGGATGAATATTTATTTTCTTTTTTATGGAAAATGAGAATAGTGAGGGTCTTAACTTTCAATACGCTTTTGGTCATAATTCAGTCAACATGCAATAATCCTTATAGCAAAATATAAAAATTTAGAGAGCTGGGTGGTGAGAGATGACTACAAGGTGGAAACAGCATATAGTATTGTAATTTTCAAGCAGGTATGTTTCTGCGTATTGCAAGGCAGTATTGCCTTAATCCAAGTCAAGAATAAAAATTGCTAGCCAACGTAGTTAATTTCTATAACAAACATGGAATTTGAACACTTCCACTTTCCAAAGGTTCAAATGACGAGGTAACTCCACCAATTTTTTGTTTGGAAAGGAATATATTCAAGGACTGTTAGATAATAAAAGACAGAATAAAATAGTAGTAACAGTGACACAGTTGTTCTGAAACTTGTCACTCGTCCCATGAGAAGCACTCCTTGTATGCAGAACAACTATTGTAAGGAAAGAGGACTGAATCAATTGAAGTAATCGCCTGGCTTGTAAGAGCATCTAGCTTGTGTGTTTCCCTATCCAGCACCTAATGCTCCATGCTTTAAACAGAAACTGCTAAATAATGGCAGACTGCTTCTTCCTGCACCTCCATATCATCTTCCTGCACCTCCATACTTTAGGCAAATTTACTATTTTATCCTTTTTAAAATATCCCATACCCGATTATACCCTCCACCCCTTTTATCTTCT
>Ga0099824_1005707_pt1 | contig 17420 bp, 10 predicted proteins | sample SiratrowhiteBW_FD_76837 | JGI IMG/M metagenome (GOLD analysis project Ga0099824, IMG submission 76837) | Root nodule microbial communities of legume samples collected from California, USA - Siratro white BW | ecosystem: Host-associated > Plants > Roots > Nodule | place: USA: California... | reverse complement strand
AATTGTACAATTGATATAATATTTCTTACATTGAGTAAATTTGTGGAACACATAGTGCCTTATCAGATGTAATATTTTAAGAGTGTCAAACAGAGAAGGGAACTTAGCTTTTTAATCCATAATTAGTGCCTTATCAGATGTAATATTTTAAGAGTGTCAAACAGAGAAGGGAACTTAGCTTTTTAATCCATAATTTGGTCTTTTTTTTTTGGACTTTGGTTGGTGAAATGACGCATTTCATTTTCTATATAAGAATTGCATAATATGATGAATAAGTTATTTTGAATGATTTGGACTTTAGAAAATGATGTGGTTCATTTGGGTGGCACCACCCACTTTCCAATTCCCACCTACGATGCACCATTTTTTGTCGTTGCACAGCAATCTTTAGACGATGGATCTGGTCTAATTTGCCGTTCTTGCATTTTTGTTCTCATTCATGCAATTATTTTTATCACCACTTTGTGCTATTTGGACTTTTGTATTCCATAACAATATCATTAAGTCTATAATATGCTACCCCACTTGGTGAATATCTTTTTTGCTTTCTTCATTCTTCCAATCATTTTACATATGTTGTATGTGCTTCAATAAAAGTCGTATTTTGCTAGAACTGCCAAGCCTATATCCAAAAAAAGAGAGAAAGGATTGGCCATTAACAAATGTAGTTTATATATTGTTGATAAATGTTCGACACATTCCAAAAAATTATATCACTTTAACAGTCGAAATAAAGAATAATTTATATATATATATATATATATATATATATATATATATATATATATACATTTTTTCTTTTAATTCATTTATCTATCTTTTAGGATAAAATTATGATAGAAGAATTGAGTTCTAAAGAAAATAACGCTTTTATAAGTCAAGGTAAAAATTGATTTATATACATATTCACATCTTAACAAATTTAGGATAAAAGAGAAAGTAATTATGTATTTACAATAATAATCGTATATAATAAAAACAAACTCTCCAAAAAAGGTGTAGAGTATACTAATAATTTAGGATATCAGTTTTTACCTTTAAAAAAAAAAATCACACGCTTTATATTAGTTTTAACGAGTCTCTAAACAAACACATTGATGTGCATTATTTTGTAAGACAAGTTGCCTTAATTATATCAGAAACTTAGTATTTATATACGAAATAATCGGTATTTGTCAGGAACTTAGTACGTTTACAAGTTCTCAAACACACATTTAAGAGTGTGAACTTATGTACTCCATGTACAAACACTATTACTTGCTTTTCATTAGGGTAGCAAATTTCTTATACAACTTTTCTCTCTCTAATGGCAAAAACTTCTTATATTCACTTAATAGATATTTTTTTTTAGTCTGAAACATTATTTCAAACCTTACTACCAATACTTGATATAGGATTGAAAGAATGTGTTGACATTTTTTTTTTCATCCTGATCAACTAATGAATATACATATCTATCTCTGTTCATTTTTATTCTTTCAAATATTAATTAAATATTTCTTTATAAAAAATATAAAGAGCAGTTAAAATAAACATGATATTATTAAGGATTAAATGTTAAAGTAATACACATTTTTTTTTTCTTTCAATGTTAAGTATCAAGAAATAAATTATAATTATATAAAAATAAAATCAAAATACTAAATAATAATTGGATAAAAGTTAAATAATTATAAAAATGAGTAAAAATGATTAAAGTGTTAATTTAATAAAATTGAGAATTGTATTTCCAATGCAATACTCTGTTTAAACCAAATCAAACAAAAAGTTATGATGAGAGAGACAATACCTTAAAGATTTAAGTAAACTTTATGAATAGAATGAGTTTAATGGTTGAAATTGAATGAAAGTTTTTTTAGTAAAACAAAGTTCTTCGAAAATTAATTTAAATTAAGGATCAAATAGAACATATAAGATAAAATTCTTATGTTACAAAGTAAATTAAGAGTTTACATCATTACACATTTGAAATTAAAATTCGAACATTCTCATGTGAAAAAAATAAGTAATAAATAAAGTTATTAAGAAAGAATAGAAATAATCAATGTGTGTTTTAAAAACAAATTATTGATTCAATAAAATTAGGGTTTATGTTTCTCCAAATACAATATACTATTTGATTGAAAACACAAAAAGAAAAAAATGTATAATCAGTTATAAGAGAAAAATTATCCTAAAAATATAAATTTTATGGACAAGTTGAATAATTAAGAGGAGATAAAAATAATTGAGTAGCAAAAGAAAAGAAATGGACAAAACTAAAGATAAAAAAGAAAAAAACAATGAATACAATATATTTAGGTTACTTAATAAATATAAATATTTTAGTAATTTAAAATAAAAATAATTATTAGAATAAGAACAAAAACCATTCAAATATAATCAATTATTACTCGTACCTATATTTATACTTTGATGGATAAAAGATTTTTCTGTCAAAATAGAAACATATTCAAACACACTTGTGTAATGTATTTACTTGTCATCCCAGACTTAATTCTTAATTGTAAATTGACTAATATAATATATGAAGTTTATGTGATTTTGGTATTTTGGTATTAATAAAATCAAGTATTTGAAATATATAATAATAGCATTAGTAATTTGAAACAATAACGTAATATAAAGTAAAATGATTTATTTTAAAATATTTAATTTTATAGAGCACACAATCATAAAAATATGATGATTTAATATAATTTATTTTAACATATTTATATTTTTAGTGTATAATTTATACACAAGTGGTTTTTAACAACATCAAAATATTACTTTTATCAACAACGTTTTAATATGAATATATATATATTTAAAAATAGATTAGTACCTATGAACTCAATTCTAACAAAATGAATTTTGAAAAAGAAACTCAAACAAAATTAAGTTCACTAGACTTACCAAATTAAATTATTATTTTGTGGTCAATAAATTAAATCTAACCAAAATGAAAAAAAAAAAAATTGATAAGTAGCATCCATAACATTATAAGAAAACAAAAGAGGTGTCAAACTGCTTATATTAATATTAGCAACAGTTCGAATATCGTAATCGTAAAAGTGCGACATAGACAGAAAATGAAATGTTATTCTGTAAAGGAGATGAAGAAGAATCGTTCAACGTTGAAAGTACAAAAAGCTACGAAGTTCTAAGCTAGATTTAATTTAACCTTTTGGTTTAGTTCTAAGCTAGATTTAATTTAATTTAATTTTTTGGTTTAGTTCTAAGCTAGATTTAATTTAATTTATTTTTTTAGTTAGGATATAAGGTCTTTTAATCAAAAACTATTTTAAGAAATTTTGTATAACTCTCCCAAAAACACTAATGACATCTCAACTTGACACATGTTATCTCAACATTTATATGTTTTCTTATACGTATATCAAATCATCTAAAATATTGATTAAATTTCACTCCTAAATTAACAAGATTATCAACATATTTATTCACTTATCTAGAAATGTAAAAAAATATGAAAATTGTAGGCATAATTAAATGATAGTTTCATATTTTCCTTTTAAGTACCAAAACAGAATAGAGAGATTTGTAAAGACTTATACCATCAATATAAAATCAGTTTTAGTTCACAAAGAAAATCAACCTTTAACTATTGTTAATTCAGTGACTAACATCACAATCATAATTTTCAATATTCAAAACAATATCAGTATCAAGATCATAATAAACACTTTAAACGTTTTACGAACATGATTATTTACATTAAGATGGTTTTTAAGGCTGATTTTTCGATCATATAATTTTATTACTAATTTCTTTTTAAGGAAAAATATTATTTTTAATTTATGTATTAAAATTTAATGTTCTCCTTGATCTGGTGTAATATATATTATTATCAAATGAAATCTTCCAATTTTCCTCATAAAATTTTATCAAACTAGTTTTAACTTGTCCTTGCATAGAAAAATAGTTTTTATATAATTACAATTATATTAAATAATAGCTCTAAAATCTATAAATATATTGTAATCAAAATTCATAATAATGAACTATTTTTTAACATTTTAGATTTATAATAAACAACTTAATCATAAAATAAGTTTATTTTTTATATTAAAAACAACAACCAGTTAAGATAACAAAACGTGTATGTATAAAGATATATAAAGAAAAAACAATTTGAGATAATTGAGAAAGATATTTTTTAGCTTAGCATTAAAAAGGTATGTCAACTGCATCTTCTTCTTTCTATTTATCTTTCAAAGAATTATCATTACAGAAATTCTATATTATATATATATATATATATATATATATATATATATATATATATATATATATATATATATATCACATCATAAGTACAGTCTTATAATATTTATACTAATAATATATTATATAAATTTTGTTAAAAAATCGAATTGCACATACGTTTACTTCTCTTTTCTGTCATTAGTCACATTTTAAAAGTGCGTAAAGTACATCGTAGGTGTCTATTTCTTGAAGGCTTATAGAAAATAATTGATTATTATTTAAAAAATCTTCTAAATGTAAATATATAATTTTTAGAGTAATTTAATTTATTTTAACATATTAATCTTTATACGAATCATTTACAAAATATTTTTAATTGAAAAATAACGAAAAACGTATTGACTTTTTTTATTTAATATATACCCCCTAATTATTTATTTAATATTTTGAGTAGTCTTAATATCATTTTGTTTATATAAAAGTAGTGGCTTATTATGAAATTTGGATTCTTTACTAGCACTAAAAATCCAGAATATGAAAACGTATTACGCTACGTAATAAACCATTGAGAGTGACACTGCACGTGCTGTGACGCTCACAATGCCGACAGCCACTGTTGATTGGTCACACTCACCATTCTCAAAAATCTTTCTCACCATAGCCTCTCATCATCACTATTAATCACCCACCCTTTTTTATTTTATTATTTATTTCCACACTAACGCAGAAACCTACACACTCAGCATAATTAAACTTAAATTGAATTGATTTATTTATTTATATTAATAATAACTCATAAATATAAACATAGACGGTTCCTTCGGCGACGCCGTGGCCCTTTCCCTTGTGAGGTTAAAACTCCAATGTCAATCACAAGTGTTTCTCTTATATTTTGCATTGCATGCACATGTGCGTGTGTGCCCTTAATTTTACGTTATTCTATTTTTTTTTTCTTTTGTTTTGAAATAGGTTAAAAAGCAAATATAAATGATGATGATTTAAGGAGTAACGAGTTCTAAGGTGTTTTTGTCGAAGAAAAAAAGGGGTGGTGGTGTTGTGGTTCATGTTCTTCTTCCATTGCTTGCTTCACAAATTTGCCACATTCTTCCCACCCAAAGAGAAAAGTTTCCTTTTTCGATTATTTTTGTCCTTATAACTTTTTGGTGTATCGTTGAAGACGCGTGCATGGGTCATAATTTCATAATCATATATATGTGAAATATATATATACTCTTGAATAAAATATTGGAATAGTTAAATATAAGTTTGAAGAATTTTTTAGATTATGTATCCATTTTTGGCACAAGCATAAGTTCTATTTTTACGATAATTTATATGTATTATACAGTTTTTAACGATTTTGTTGTTATAAACAGATAACATATTAGATTGGAATTATTTTCAAAGTATAAGTTTAGAGACAATCTTTAACAATGGTTGTTTATAAAAGTTATTATGTAATAAATCACGTTAATATTGTGTCAAGTTACGTTATTATAAATAATTGTCAAGTTAAAGATACACGCATAAAAATTTTGTTGTCATTTGTTTCGGTAATTGAATACTAACTTGAGTTCATTGGCAGATACTTTCTATTTGGTTTGGAATAAAAACTCTTTAAACAAAAGTAAAGAAGAGAGACGAAGACCAAAACCATCTAAATTAAGTTAAGTGAGAACTCTCTAATTCTTTTTTTTTAAATGATAAAAAATAAAATTAATGAGAACACTTAAGGAATATTCCAATCTTATTACAAAGCAACATGATCTCTTAAACTCAAATGAAAACTCACCACTCTCCAGAATGACTCTGCTAAATATGAAATTTAACAAAAGAGAATCACAATTCTACACACTAACATTGCTTTTATGAAAGTACAATTATATTTAGCAAAGAACGAACAACATTATAAATAAAGATCCAAAATATACGAAAAATCATATAATTCGTGTTATCGAACATTGTTCACCGTATTAAACATTTGCCTTCTAATACAATAGATCCCTGTAATCTCTATAAGAACATTATACATCCAACAAACAATATCAACTCTAATAAATCCATGTAATCTCTATAAGAACATTATACATACAACGAACAATATCAACTCTAGCTTGTCATGATATAAATAAAAGGTAAAACATATCCTGAATTTACACAAAGTTAAGAAAAGTAAAAATATAAACTGTCACCAAACTTTTTTTAGACTCTTCTTCACTTTAAATCTTCTCAATGCAACTGAATAAGATCCACTTTACTCTTTGGCCCACTTTCAGAAAGGACAAAACAAAATCCATATGTAATCATACATCGTGCTGCTTTGTTGTAATCCATGAGATAACCACTGTTTTTTCCTTGTTTTTCATGGGAAATATGTCAAATATCTACCACGTTATCATCATAACTCTCCCAGGATTGGTAAAATCCCTTTTGCATCTCTTTTTAATTCACCATTTTTACAACAAACTGAAAAATATATTTTAAAAAGAACTAAGAATGTAAAAGGAACCAAATTAACAGTTAAAGGTAATTAAAAATTCTACTTGTTAAAGTGTTTTTCAAGAACAAGATCATGAATAGTTTGTGTCTTGCATTAAGCATTAGAAGGATTGCGTTGACTTTTGTTAACTCTATAACCTAGCCAACTCAAATGCTTTGACATAAGGGATAAAAGTAATTTGGCAGCTATATGTTGCTCCTCGAAGTTTACTTCAGCTAAGTAATAATGAAAGAAAATGGGGTCCTCTTCTTTTAACCCCAGTCAATCACAGCATATATTGGTCACAACTCAAGATGCTCAATTCATTCAAAGCATAAAGTTAAATGGTTTATTATATTTGTAGTTGTTCCAAGTTAGGGTAATTTTAATTTTCATCAGCAGTTCTTTTTTATATTGAAGAACATAGTTTTAATCCTTAAACACATTGAGATGGAGAGACTAATTGAATGAGTTATTTTATGGATTAGTATTAAATGTTTAGGGTTTGAATTTTAGGTTTAAGGCTTAATATTTAATATTTAAGTTTTAAATTTCTTGAACCTTTAACTTTACTATTTAGAAATTAAAATTATTTATCTTTTAATTTTTAAATAATTTGGGAAATTAAAATTATAATTATCATAAATTTTAGGACTAAAAACATAATTAAAACAAATAAAAAACTAATTTGTTTTTAATTATTTTTGTCAACCATTCTCACAAAAAGTATACGTATTGTTTACAATTTTTTTTAGATTTATATAAGCTAATTTATTGTCTGATTATTTGTAATTTCTAGATGTCCTTATATTTTATATATTTGTGAGTGTTCTGATAAAAATCTGATAATGATAACATAGTAACAATCTCAAAAATTTAATTAAAATATATTATAAATAGTTCTGAAATTATATTAAAAAGTAAATTTAAATCTAATTTACTTTTACAAAATTAAATTATATATTATATATATTTTTATTCTAATTAATTGTAAAGTTATACTTTATCTATAAAATATACTTGTAAGAATTTCATTTTTGTTTGGATAAAACTATCTTACTTTATCTATAAAATTACACTTTATCTTAATATAAAAATTTATTAATTCGATGTAATAAAAAATAAATGAGGTCTTTAATGATCTTTCATCCTTCCACACACACTTAAATGTCTTTACATTTATTTTTCACTTCCTCTTAAATTTTATTTTTTTCTATTTGATTAAATATGTCCGTTTTTTCTGAAAAGAAAATACAAAAAAATATTATATTTTTATTTATTTAAGATTTTTAAGAATAGAAAGTAGTTTTTTTTCTGATTATTTTATATATTTGTTTTCTTTCTTTTAAAGTAAACAGAAATAACGAAGTAAAATTAATTTTTGTCGAACTAGATTAGATTTAAACTATTGAATATAATTAAAATATGCATTGAATTCATTTTAACTAAGCCTTTTATATTAATTAAAGAATGTGTTCTACCAAGAAGAATTCATTCTAAAAATATGCCAAATAGAAATGCAATTGTTTGGTCATTTTCAATCGCACAGATTTTATGCTTTATCCCTGTAGCTAGACCCAGCACACAGTGACAAGGATTTTCTGCTTTATGAAACCACCATTGACCTTTCTCCATAGCAAACACATTCAAACAAAATACAATCATATTCCAACACAATCACTGTTGTCGTGTTTTGAACAGGGAGAAAACAAAATGAAGAGAAAGATAATTAATCAGAAGTGAAGAGAAAATAGAGTTTATAAAAGAAAATTATATTTCTTTCAAAAATAATCTGTGTGGTTGAAGCTCTTCAAAAAAATTAAAAGAACATGAATGATATTTTAGCGTATACAATTAATATGTTCTCTTAAAATATATTTGGCTTGGCTTAAGGATTTAATTTTTATTAAATTTAATTATTAGATATTAAACCATATATAATGGTAATTGTTTGCTATATAAAATATTTCTATCTCTCTAACATAATCTTATCGTGTTACAAAATATAACATGATTGAAAGAAAACAAAATTCATAATTATATTGGTTTATATGTGGAAATAGGTATATCTGAGTTTGTGCTGGGAGGCTTTCTGTTCTTAAATAGTACTTAACTGTTTCGTGATTGAAGGTTGATTATTGCTGCAAACAAATGTTATTGTTGTTCTCCTTTAAGCTATTGATTCCTACATATAGCAGTGTTTCTTAACATGCATTTACCTCTAATTAATAACATCTAATTATGTGTTAGTTTTAGATAATGTCACCTCTCTTTGTTAGAAAAAAATGGTGGTACATTATGATGTGCTCTAGTTATGCTAACCATGTTGTGAAACTTATTGAGTCGTTTTGGATTTTATGGTTTTCTCTTAATATTTGTATAACACATAATTAAACATTATCAAATTTAATGATGGATTTAAACTTTAGATAGTGGAAATAACTTACTTTAAAATCAAATAATTTTATATGTTTTTATTTTATATGATATTGAGATTTTAATACAGATGTCAAAGAATGTAATTAATTAATATTTTAAATTATATAACTTTCTTCTAATATACTTTTTTTAAGTAATTACTTATATTAATGCATGAAATATTGATTAAGGGTAGTCCTATAAAGCAATGGTTAATGTATTATTGATCTTGTAAAACAACAATTTTTTAAATGTCCATCATAATAAAAGTAAAAATCCATAGTAATAACTATTAGGGTGGAATCTAGGAAGTGAAGTGTTGAAATAAAGAAAAGCATATAAAATTGAATAGGTGAAGTGTGTGGGCACATTACACAAGCCAATGGTTTTGTGTCCCCATCTGATTAGTACCCAACAACTTCCTGTATGAAAGGCACCCCATTCATTAATTACCCTTCCATTATATATCTCAAATTATTGCCTTCTCCATGCCCAACTTGCCTTATTTGTAGAAAAGCCTCCAATTTTATACCATTTAGCTACTATAGAAAGTGGAAGAAACTTACACAAAATATCTTCCACACACAAGACTTTCAAACAAGGTTATTATGTAATAATTACCTTACCAATTGCAATAATGATATTCATGCAACCACAATACACATCACAGAGCTTGTAGTATAATTTTTTACACTTTAGAATAAAGGGTAGGAATAAAATTATTCTATACTAATTACACCATTGGCATTTGGCAACTAAGAAGGGTTGTTGGAGTACAATTTTCTGAAATTATTGTTTAAAATCCACTGGGGTCTTTAATCCATTGAATTGACTAGTTATGTTGGTAGTGGATGAGACAAGGGCTTTGAATGAGTCCCAATTTTGAAGAGGTGGAAACCATATACACACATATATTTTGGACCACATTGAAACACAGAAGAACAGAACAGGGACTTTTTTCTTGTTAATTTTACTGGTTTTGAAGCAAAAGAAGCAGCTGAAAAATTAAAGAATGCCGTTGGGGAACTAGGATCTATCAATACTCCTGCATTAATTTGATACTTCCATTTTTGTGATTACCTATTAGTTAATTTCAACTAATACAATGTCCCATTTATTTTTCAAATAAACCAAGTTCCCAGGTGTCAGCTCGTACGAAAATTTATCATCATATTGCTTCATTTCAATATGAGAGCACCAGAATAAAACTTTATAGCTACACAAAGTTAGAACTCATTATCATATATACACACCAGAAAATTGATGACAACCAACCTTGTTATATATAAAATACTAATGTTTTGTAATGAGGCCACATGAGAATCTTTAGATTCATACAATTATCTTCATCTGACAATGAAAAAAAAATAATAGAAATTTCCAACAAAATCTAGAATTATCACATATCACTGTTGTCTCATTGTCCTATTGTGATATGAGGTCCCAAAAATCGGATTCGTCCGTTGGGGTACAAGTGTTTGTCCTGTGGGAATAAGATAGCATACCCTTCTTAAGAGACAAATTTTTTAGAGAGAGATGGTTTCAGGCCCTCTATCTAGGGACTCCCATCCCATTGCCATCAAATCACCTCAACCACTTTTAGGGACTTACAATACTAAAAAATACACTATCTCATGTATTATTCATCACACTTATAGGATAACCTATTTTAGAAATATAAATAAAAAAATATCACATCTTCTACGTATTTTCTACATAATACAACCACAATAATACATTTTCTCTAACACCTAAAACACACAATCATGATTATGTCAACTCAAACTAAAACTGAGGTAGAAAGTGTTTCTAAAGTAGAAGGTTTCCCTTCATGTTATCACTTTCGCTTTCATTTTTAATTAGCAAGTTGAAAGAGCAACACAATACAAGCCATGGTTCAAACAATGTCAATATTTCTCTTTCAGACTTTGAATAGTTTCAATTTTCACATTTTCCCATCTTTTTCCTATGTGTTGGATCTTATATGATGTGGTGTTGGTTGCTTTATCGTTTTTATCAAATTGGCTTGATGAACAGTGGGATGGTTGGAGTTTATTTGGTGAGGAAGGTGGTGAAAGGGTTAGTGTATGGAAATTTAAGATTATTTATTAGGCTGAAATACTTTTATATTGTTTATTTTAATTTATAAAATTAACAAAATAGTATGCCATTGAAATATCTTATTTCTGTGCCCTATTGTTGTGTTTGTTACACTTTATTGCCACTTCTGGTGGTTAGTACTTAATTAGGTCAAGGCATTATAAGATTAATGCTTAATTATTACAATTAGAGTCAAATACTGTCAGAATAAAAAACTAGCCAGTGTAGTCTAAATGGGGATTATTTTCTTTTCTTTTTCATTAGGGTTCGGAGTCAAACTCTTTCAGCAGATTCTATACTGAGATACGATTTATCAACCACCTTTTAGTTAAGAATTAGCAATGCCTTACTAATACTTTCAGCCACTGTTTTATCTGCTGCATCTAATAATGATTTATGGTTGTTTTTTTGTTGGTAATTGAAGCAAACCACTGACTTTTGAAGCACTTGCAACGATATGCAGAGGCATGTGACCACGGAATCCAAGTGACTACTAGTCTTTTCCTTGGAAAACAAATTAAACATTGGTCTCAAATCTAAATAATCACATGCATTAGAATTGGATTTATGCTAAATAATGATTAGGTGAGTTGTTGAATTTGCTATCACTAGCTACTTAGAATAGTATAGTGTATTAGATTTGATGGAACTTCATCGTATTAATCACGTCATCAAAATCCCTCCAAAAGCAAACGTGAAGCAACACCAATTAACAAAAAAGCTTATAAAGTTATTACAAGAAAAATAGTGATACCCTTTCACATCTTATCATATACAGAAAACTAGATCAAATGATAATACTTGTATTTTCTTTCTTTTTTTGGGTTGATATATGACTAATACATGCTGGAACATCATATCTTAAATAGGTTAAATACGGAATCAATTGTAAAAAGAAAATATTTTGAGATGTAGAGAAAAAAGTTGATTTTTTTTATTAAGCAAACCAGTTCTAGTCTTAAGTATGTTGTAATTCCCAAATAATTCCTTTATTAATTAGAGTCAACTTTTGGATGAAAGTGCACGTGTGAAACGAAAAGGAATAGCATCACCTCAATAAAATTGTGCTTTTATAACCTAATTGGGTCAAAAATGCATCAACCATTGCTGTTTGACATGTAGTGCAACAACAGAGTTTCCCATAAAAAAATTGTTAGCACAAGATGCACATGAATGACCAGTAAAACAAAGTTCCATAATGCACGAATTGATTGGAGGATTAATTATTCTTAGATACGCTAAGAAAAAGTACGAAGAAGATAATAAAATAATGGCGAAAAGAATATCCACCTTACGCACTAAACTATTGCTACTAATTTTCTCGATAAGTGGTGAATTAAGTAATAATTTAATTGAAATCAATTATACTCCACGTTAATTAGGTTCATTAAACTAGATTTCCCATAGGTACTAAAATTTCGTACTAGCTAGAAGCCAAGGGTGGTAAGCAAAACAATGGGGCCTTTTTGCTTCATATCTTACAGCTATTTGATGGGGTCATGAACATTAACATACACCATTTTTTTGAAATGAGTTCCTTTGTTGGTGGGGAAAACAATCTTGCCATGCTCAAACAGGTGTAAGAAAATGGTTAAGGCTACTTCTCAATTATTGAAGCAAAAGTCACTATTTGTAATTGAGTGCACCTACCCTTCGTTTTCTTCCAATAATGTCGTGTTAGAGATGAGAGCAGCAAGAACAAGAATGATTTAAACCACTTTTGGCAGCTATGTTTAATGATGTGCCCAAAAATGAGATTCAAATAGGGTTTTCACACATATTATTAGGGATTTGTTTTTCTCTATATAGTTCCCCTTTTTTTATGAAGGTGAACAATAAATGTGCCCCTTTAAGGTTGAAGTTTAAAAAAAACACCTAGGGCTATGGCTGAATGCTTTTCATCAATTCATAGTTTTAAATTTTCAGGTTACCAAAACTTACTATGTTCACAATATTCATGGGCACAAAGATTCTGCTAGTAGACCACCACATCATAAATTGCAATTCTATTTATTGTGGTGAATAGTAGGTGAAAATTGATCAAAGTATTACCAAAAGAAGTGGCAATTGCTATTTACTTTTTTTGCACCAATTGCGTATACTGGAATATTTTAATTTTCTTTTCTTTTCATAGTTCAAAGAAAGAGAGGTTATTTATGTTAAGATCAGGGAATTCACAATACGTATTGATAATTTATGAATATATAGATTGCATTTGAATATTTTTATTTTGCACTAGTAATTTGTCATTATTTAATAAAGTGTTTATTTATACACATAAAAAAATTACATTTTGGTGAATATGTTTAAGATCCCATTTATCTGAAAATGTAACATTTGAACATAAGTTCATCATGTGCTTAACCCACAAGTAACATGCACACATGCTTGTCTTAGACTAAGCCTAAACATTTCTTAGAGGCTAATTTTTCCCAATAAACTCGACTTGTGTGAACACAGCATTAAGCAAATTTACATAAATTAAGGGAATGCCTCTCTTTACACGTTAGGTTGGAGAAAACAAGGAAGAGATTCTTCTATTAGTTTGGTTAGTCTAAGGTTACATTTTCTTCTTTTTTCTCTTGTTGAAAGCTGTGATTTATAGTATTTCTCGAATCAAAAGTACTTGTGCAGTGGTCTTCTGTGTTTTAGGTTGGAATACTTATAATTCCTAACCATAAACTCATATCCCATAACAATAACTATCTAAATTTAAATTCACGACCCAAAGTGTACTATTTGTCCATTGGGGTACAAATATATGATTTTGATGGTCTGTTATGTGCCTTAGATAACCAAACCTAATTTTTTCAGTGTCAACCAGAGATCATAAAATATTCTGGATACTTATTATGAGATAGGGAACTTGTACTTGCATAATAAATAAGTATAAATTTTTGTTCACTGGAAAGATTTATTTTTTTTTCTTGTAAATTAAAATATTTAAATATGTGTCACTCAGAGATTGATGAGACATTAAATACATATATATAATATTATATCATATTATGTGTGTAGTGCAGCTATCAGTGTTGCTTTATGATTCAAGCTTGAATTTGTGTGTGTTTGACCATATTGTAAAGTCTAGACATCATAAGCATACATCCACACGCGTCACAACAATGCCATCAAAATAAACCGTCACTGGAAAGAGCTATTACAACCCCACAGGGCCACTAAAGTCAGGTGTATATATAATAAATGATGTAGAAAAAGGGGGAAAAAGTACTGTGTTTTACTTTTCTTTTCTTTACATTTCTTGGCATCATTTGTTTTATCATTGATATAAAATAAATAAAGTAGGATATATATACCATTTCTTATATATAATCAAAAAATCACATGGATCATGCCTTCAAATTATTGCATCTAGAAGTAACTAGCGACCACAGTATTAAGGCTAAAGTAGCAATTAAAATGGAATATACGTTAGCTCAAATAGTTCTATATAATATTGCAATAATATTTTTAGTCAAATAGTGATACCATTATTAATTAAATTCCTGCTACCTGCTATCTATATATTTACAATGTATGCGTCTTTCTTCCAAATCATCACATCACATTAAATAATGAAATAGCCTAACATGGGACAGAATCAAAATTTAACTCATTTTCTTACCAAATATTTAAAAAAAAAAAATTTGGCCGTCACCAAAATTTGAAGAACTAGTAATCTTGCACCAATTTTTTATTTTTTTATTTTTTCACACATCCATCATGCTCTATACACAGACATTTTTTTTCTTAACAAGTAAAAAAGTAGGGAAATTCACTTTTTTACTTTTTTTACCTTTTGTAGAAAGAAAATGAAAAATAAGAATGATTGGGAGTAACATTTGAATTTGCAGTTCCTCCAAAAGCAAGAACGAAAATGAGAAAAATGAAGTTTGACGTTGCGTGTGTAGAACACCATCACTCATTGCTAGCTGTATGTACCATGACTCCATGAGTTGAATTTCCATCGGAAGAAGCTTCATTCCCTTTGCAAATGTATTAAAAAAAATCAAAGGGTGCACGCAGTACATTAATCATTATTAGTTGTTTTATTCAATCATACATACGATGTAGACTTGTAATATTGTTACCGTCAAGAGGGTCATTTTCTCAGAACAGAAAATCCAAAAACAATATGAAAAGAGGAAGAATGAGCTGTAAAAAAAATAGAAATAAAAATCCAAGGGAGAATCTTCCTTTAACCTTTATTCTTGTCCTCTCAAAGCAGAACTATATAATGTAAGCTTAGAACAACTTTCTACACGTATCTTTCGCTTCATTTGCATCATCATGAAACCACAACACCAATCCCTTACTTGCATTATATTGTATATGAAGCTCGTAACAACAAAGAGGATCACTAACAAGAAAAAGAAGAAGAGAGAGAGAAGAATAAAGTGATTACAAACAAGAAGCAGAAAAAAAATCATATATTATATGGCCCTTGAAAGGAAAAATTGCTGAAGGGACCCATATAGAAAGGTTAAGTAATAAATAAGTACTATGCAATTCATGAAAATAAAATAAAAGAAAAAAAATACAAAAATAATAAAATTGTTGAACTTAAAGTTCCTAATCGAGAATTATGAACTAATTTCTCGATATATTGTATCGATTTTGGCAGGTCATAGATATTATTCCATATACATGAACCTGAAAAATCGTATTTTTACCAAACACTTGAGAGAGAAAAAAAAAAAAAAACATAATTATGAACTAATCATAACAAACACAAAAATAAAAAAAAAAAAAACAAAAAAAAAAATATTTTTACAAAAAACTAAAAAAAAAAAAAAAAAAAAAAACATGATTATGAACTAATCATACCACACACAAAAATATGAAAAAAAAAACCATACTTCAATGGGTACATTAGTGTAATAATTTGCCTGAGTTCAAGGCCACAAGGAAAGAACCATGCTTTCTGACTCTTGCATTGAAACCATGTTCATGTCACCGATGAAGTACCCACCGTCATAAATGCCGTGGCACCACGGGTGAGGATAGGGCCACCCTTCATTCGGGTCAAGGAAAACGAACTCCGTATTCGGGTCGGGCGAGTCGAAGCTAGACCCCAAAGGCGGCAGCTCCACAATCTCGCCGAGGTCGTCCTCCGGCGCGGCGGCGGGCGAGGGAGGAGGCGCCTCCATGGAGGCGGCCTTGGCGGCGGCGGCCTGGACGTCGCGGGGGGAGTTGGAGGCGGGGCGCGGCAGCGAGGCGGCGAGTTCGGGGAAGTTAAGGATGGCCGAGGAGCCCTTTATGGTAAGCGCCGCCACGTCGTGCGCACGCGCCGCCATCTCGGCGGTGGCGAAGGTGCCGAGCCAGATGCGGTTCTTCTTTCGCGGCTCGCGGATTTCCGACACCCATTTTCCCCACGTGCGCATTCTGACTCCTCTATACACCGAATGCTTGTGGTCGTTACTATTACCGTTGTTGTCGTTGTTTCTACCTCGTTTCTTCGAACTCGACGATGACGATGAAGAAGTGGTAGTTGAACTGACGGCGTTTCTTGTCTCTGATTCTGAGGACGGTGCTGGGTCGACCATTGTTTAAGGAATAGAACGTTCTTGGTTGTTGTTGTTCTTGGCTTGATGTGTGTGTGTGTGTGTGTTTTTGCTTCTATGTCCCTATGATAGTGACACAGTGTTATGTGAAAGAGTGAATGAAAATGAGGTGAAGAAGAGTTTGAGTGAGGGGGGGTTTTAGTAGAGGGAGAGAAGAAGGGGGAAATTAATTGAGAAGAGAAAATAAACGTGGGGGGTTATGTACGTAAGCAAGGACCCTCGAGAGACCCACACGAATGGCTCAGCTTTCAAAACCCCATCATCAAAAAACTATGAAAATGCTACTTCCATAACTAAGCTTACTTATATCATTTTTATACTTAATTTGTTTGGAGGTGCAGAAGGATGGAGGAAGGTGACAAGCCTCATGCATAGCTCACACACAGGCTGGCACAGGTGTTGCAGACTCCTTTCAACACATTTTTCATGGCATGCCATGCCATGGCCTAATTTTTATATATCAATAATAATCTCATTTTTTTTTTCCTCTTTCACTCTTCTTACATTGTTTGTATCTTGGGAGAAGCATAAATCAGAAGGGATAATAAAAATCACTATTAGTTATATATGAGTTATGTTGTTTTGTTCTCCTTTTTACCTAGGGATACTGTTATTGTCCCATTCTATCTTTTTTTTTTTTTTTTTTTTTTTTT
>Ga0099824_1005701_pt1 | contig 17434 bp, 9 predicted proteins | sample SiratrowhiteBW_FD_76837 | JGI IMG/M metagenome (GOLD analysis project Ga0099824, IMG submission 76837) | Root nodule microbial communities of legume samples collected from California, USA - Siratro white BW | ecosystem: Host-associated > Plants > Roots > Nodule | place: USA: California... | reverse complement strand
TGAAACACCTTTCAATGACTATTAGGAATGCAATATTAAGAAAACTTGAAAAACATACTTTTCATGGAGTGTCTTCATTACCATATAGCAATTTGAGGTCATAAATTGTGTTAAATGGACACTATAATTTTGCTACCTTGGGTTTAATTTTTCATTTAAACCAGCTTCAGAAAAAAAACGGAGAAGGAATAATACATCAACAAGACCACGCGATGTCTAACATTACGGACTCGATAAATTCACAAATCCATGTAACAACAAGAGGCCTTACCGTTTGGAATGTCCTTCAGCTGCGTACCGTTGCCCTGAAACCCAAAGATTCAGACGATCAAATCCAACACTTCTTAGATTAATTCGACACAACGGAGAAACACAACATGAAACCTTAAATAAAACATACAAATTAACAAACCATATATGTGTACCTTCTCAATTGACTCTGCTTTGAAAGAGGAATTTTTGTGAAACTTATCGGGCGAAGAAACAGTGTACCTATCCACCGTTTTCCTCTCCCTAGTTGGTCTGTCACTAGCTGGCGTAACGTAACCGCTTTCTTTCGTTGACTTTCTCGACTTCGCTTCGCCACGCTCCTCAGTCTCTTCTTCTTCCTCCTCATTCTTCTCTTCTTCTTCCTCTTCATTCTTCTCTTCTTCTTCCTCTTCGTTCTTCTCTTCTTCTACCCGATCCATTTCTTTTCCCTCGCCTTTCTCGCTCACATCGTTCTTCACCGAATTATCCTCTTGTTCGGTGTGAGTCTCTTCAGCTTGGACTTCTTCTTCCCCTTGAGGCTTCTCGTTTTCTAGGGTTTCAGAAGACATAGTTGAGAGAAAATGAATTGTGAAGAGAGTGAATCCCTAAGCAGTGAAGAGAGCAGAGTGAGTTATGATTAGATCGGAAAGAATGATAGCGATTTTGATTCGAAGATAGACGAATAGAGAGGGAAATGGTGAAATGAAATTGGAGGGAAACAAAAAAAGATGAAGCGCGCTTTTTTCTCGCTTTTCAAATTTTATGCCAATTTTCTGAGCGGTCACACGTTTTTTCACCTTCTTTTCCTCACTCCCCGCCAAAAAAACACTTCAATAAATTAACCCTACAAATATTTTTTCATAAATGAGATAAAACAGGAATTTTTCATTGTTTTATTTAAGTAAAAAAACAAAAATAACTCAGCTTGCTTTAGTTTAGTTTCTTATTTGTATTTTATCTTTTCCACTTTAGCTTTTTCACATTTAATTCAAATAAAACAAAAGTAAATAGGAAAATAAATGTGATGAGGATAATATTGCTGAACTCCCTTTGCCTCTTCACACCACTCTTTCCTTCTTTTAAGAATCTCCAATTTACCTTTTCTTCCACATTTTTCCTACTATTGATTAAATTTGTTGAAAAATATTCAATACAATATATTTTTTTAAATTTTTGTATATAAAACAAAAACTATTTATTTTGTCATGTTTAATGTAAAAATATATAATTTTCTTTTTAAGTTAGTGAGAGGTGAAAGAATGAAACTAAAAACACACACTGATCGTGCTATAGAGAATGAGATGAGAAGAGTAAAGCGTTAAACGTAAAGAGTGAAGGAATAGGTAGAACAAAAATCTTACAAAGCAAAAATGGGGACGGAAAGATGAAAATGTAGTGTGAACTATTAATTTTTATAGTTCTAAATGTGTTTGTTAATTAAATTCAACCATTTTCCATTTCTATAAAATAAGAAAAATTGACTAAGTCAATTATGTACTTAATATACTAAAGGTGTTCCTGGCATGATTTGATTTAATTTTTAGTTAAAAATACGTTTAATTGGAACGTGTTTCGGTTTGAATATAAAAAAAAATGAAATTAAACTAATTTTTGTAGTTTGGATTATTTTTAGGATTTTATTATATTCTTTTACTAATAGGTGTATTTGGCTATCTTTCTTTCATGATACTGTATTGTAATAAATGATTTATTTTTTTTATTTTACTGTAATTAAATATCTGTTTTGAAGCATTAGACAGAACTTTGAGTGATATAAAAAAAATAAAACAAATATAAGTTAATTTTTATTGAAAAGTAATAATCTTTGGAGCTGGTTTCGGCCAAATCTTCTAAATTATTCAAGGGAAACTAAATTATATATTATTCATCCAACAATCAATATTTTCTACCTTTCAGACCATTGTCACTTATTAACTATGAACAAAAATATATGTATATTACAAAAGATAATACAGACCAACAATGTTGTCAAAATTAAAGAGTTTTCTTATTGAATAGTCAAAATTGGAGATGGTAAATTATATGGAACAAATAATGGGTTAGTAAAAATTTAAATTCCTTCAAAAAATAATATTTCATTATGCAACCATTAGTCATCACCCTACGACCTAACACAGATTTATAGTGGTTGTAAAGTTCATTATGGGCCTTCTGACCATACCCCGTTGTTTTCTTTTTGCACCATCTTCTAAATATCAACTTTATTTATTATCTAATTTCATCCAAATATAATATATTCAACTAATCACAGACTTCAGGTATTTTCTTATTCACATTAATTATGTTGGGTTTCAAGTGATGACATTAAGTACATATTTCATTTAATATACAAAATCTTAGAATGTTTTCAACTCATATTATTTACATTCAAAATGCGAAAATGATATTTTTATATACACATAAATACCTTATCAGTTTATGTAACTATAATAACTTTTAACATAAAGTGTTTTTGATGCAAGTTATTATATTCTTCATACTGCAACAAACTTTATCGTTACACATTTTTTTTTTCAATCACAAAGATTGTATTGTACTTACCATAAAGTCCATAGAATGATTTTGAACAATAGATATTAAATATTCAATATAATAATATACCAAATCATAATATATTTTCAACCTATATTAGTTACACTCAAAATGTTCAAATGCTAATTTTACATACAAATAAATACTCCTTTATTTATCGTGTAACTAGAATAACTTTCCATATAAAATATTCTAACAGTTCAAATTACTATATTATTTGTATAACAACAAATTTTATTGTTAGTAACAATGTAAATATCTTAATTAAATTAACCAAAAAAAATAAAATAAAATAAAAGACACATGTGTTCTATTTATATTTTTTATATTCAATTTTTATTGACTAGGATCATTTAAAAAAGTTGTGAATTTAAATTATCGACATTAAAATACTTTCAACCAATAGTAGTTACATTAGAAATATCAGAGGTAATTCACACATGGATAAATACCCATTTTGTGATTATGTAAGTACAGTAACTATCATATTCTTCATATAATTACGGACTTTAGTTATACATACTTTCTCAATCACATGCATATATTTAATTCAAATATTTAAATTTTATTAAAAATTATGATATAAAAGATAGCTTTTAAATTTGAATAATAAATTAAAATTAGGTTCCTAATCAAATTAAAATTCCCTCCTCATTCTGGAAAGGGAAGAGAGGCACTCCACATTTTCAAAAATGCCCGTACGCCGTCTCAGACTCGATTCCGACACCGACGAAGAAGAACAAGACCAACTCCAACCCCAACCCCAATCCCTACCACGGCCACCGCCACCGCCACAGCCGCAGCCACATTTTCCGGCGTTTCCTGTTGAAATCTCCGACGACGAAGACTTCATTGACGTCGCCGAAAGCCTCTCCCCGCCTTCCCCTTCCTGTCCAGTCACCGACTTCCTCCGCCGCCTAGGACTGTCTCTCAAGAGAGACTGGCTCGCCTCCTGTCTCCGCCAACTCCAAGCCTCTGTTACGTCCTTCGAACACCTCGACGTTGCCGCCAAAGCCAAAATTTGTTTCGAGCAGTTCCTCTTCGCTGACATGAATTCATGCGGCGCTGGCGTTCTCCCTCCCAACGTCAATTCCATGCACTTTCGCGTTCTCCCTGGTCCCTACGTTTTGCAGGTGCGGCTTTGCTTCATAGGTTGCTTTGTTAGGCTCTAACTTATGATGTCGAATGAGTTTAGATGGTTTGTTGATATGTATTTATCGCTGATTGATACTTAAGTGCTATCAATTTTTATTTATGGAATTTGGAGTTGTGTATTTTCATCGCAATGTTCAATTCATGGTTGTAGGTTGATGAAATACTTAATATCACTTGTCCTCTACGAGGAAGATATGAACAAGCTCCTCCTGGACCTAAGAGGTGCCTCAAGTTGTCAATGACTGATGGTGTTCAAAGAGTCTTTGGAATGGAGTATAGGCCTATCAAAGCTCTTGAAGTCTGTGCCTCTTCTGGTTTAAAGGTTTCTTTCTCTGCATTGCCATCCCTTCCTTTAATTTGGATGGGATAAACCTTAAATATAGTTCTTTAGGTTGGCTGGTGTTATTTTCGATTACAATTGGAGTTTAACTTGGTAATCTATGTGATCTATTAATGCGTGGTTTTACTTAGCGGATTATCGGGGTGAAACTCCTATTCGGTCCATTCTTAGTTTTGTTGTTTTTGTGTGGTTTTCTCTGGGTTTATCACTTCCCTATGGAATCTTTTGGTTTATCATTTCCATATGTCTGACTAGCATAAGTGATTTGGTTAAGTTTCTTGTCACTGATGTTGATGCAGAGGGGTTTATTTGGTACTTGTAGGTTGCTATTTCTAATGTACATGTGCGTCGTGGACTTCTAATGCTGGTCCCTGAAACCATTGAAATTTTGGAGGGATTGGTTGACGAGCTGGATGCTGCTCGAAAACGACTGGTTGAAGAAATAAACAAGCCGCCTAGGGGGAAAAGGTACCAACTATTGCAATTTAATTATTTGGACCAAACTGTGCAATTGAAAGTTGTATGATGTCTTGACGTGGAAGCTACATTGGTGCAAGCTTTCTTGCTGGCTTATACTATTACCATATATAATTTTACTGCATATAGGTAAACATTGATTTGGTGGTCTTCATTGTCCTCATGCAGAAACAAAAATGGAGAGCTCCCTCCTTTAGCAACTAGAGCAACACTTGCTGCATGGCCTTCAGGTGGAGTTGATAATCGTGCGTGCAATGGCTCCACGCCGCACAGTACTGTTTCTTTCCAAGAAAACAACCAAGGTACACTTTGTGTTACAGATAAAAATATTTATATGTGTGGATGGTAGTGCACATCTATGATGTAGACAATTTCCCAATTTTGTCCTCATTTGTTCTTCATGAACGCATTTAACTTCAGGTGCTGGCAGGAGCATACCTGGCACTGTTAACAGCTTAACAACTGAAGATACTTTGTCCATGGGTGCACAAAGTGCCGCTTCTAATTCAATACCCTACATGTCATCAAATTCTGACACCATGAATGTGGATACGCCTAGGGATACCAATCCTGTTTCCCGTGCTAGTCCTATGGCTAACCAGCTCTCTTCTGTAATCTCAAAGGCTAAGGAGATGCACATAGATGCTTCTAATACCAGGGAATATTCTATTGACCATCAGTCTTCTAACATGGATTCAAATGTTGCAGTGGAACATATTGACACGATTAATATAACACGAGAAAGTTCTATAGCTATTGAGTGCTCTCCTGTTGTTGAAAATGTTGAGACAGATACGGATAGAACTCCTGTTGCTACAGATACTACTCATTTGCTAAGAACCTCACCCACTGTTTTAAACACTAGTGATGTCCAGATGGTTGATGCCAGTGACCATCCACTGATACTGTCTGGAGACCAAGAGGTTCCTTTCACATACGTAGCTAGTTTGTCAGCCAAGTGGGCTAAAATGAAGGAGGAAGCTCCTTCTGTTCAGGGTAAAATCAAGGTAAGATGATAAACTATATCTACTATCTCTTGCTTTGGACTCTGATTTTTACCTTGTGCATTTGGTTTTTGAGTATGAATAGCTGGAAACTTGGAATGACTAGTTACCAACATGTTTTACTACAATTTTAATTTCTGTGATCCGAATCCTTGTGTTTGTATTGTATCCTCTTCATATTATGTGTCATATGGTTTGAGTTTGAGATTTGAATACGAGCCATTTGTTGCTGTTCTGTAGTGAAATTGGCTCTTGGGTGGAATTTTCTTCGGAGCATGTCTTTATTCTACTAATAGATGCTTAGGTCAGAGTTTTTGCAATCTTATTTTTCTAATTGTAAATGCATATTTTTTGTAGTGCTTTTTGACTGGTGTAAAAGGATTCCAGTTTAAGAAAAGGACAACATATGAGCTTCAGGCATACGTAGACGATGGTAGCCTTATTTCTGAAATCCTCATCGATCATAATGTGAGTTTGCTCTAGAATTCAAGTTTTTATCACATGGCCTTTATCTTTTAACTGTAAGAAGTTGATCAAGATAGAAATAATTTAGGTTGTAGAGAAAGGAATTGGTTATTCTCCTGAAGAGGTAACTGCGGCTCTTTCTTCACCTGACACGAAAATTGTCCACCAAATGAAGGATACAATGCGTAAATTTCAAGCCTTTTTAGCAAATTTTGAGGTAAATATAAATTCTCTAGCTGTAGGCACAAGGGAATCTGACAGATTCCTACGAGTTTTACGCAGTTAGCTGGATTGACTACAAATTAATTTTTATTCTGTTGATTAACATCTTCATGCTTTTTGGCTAGGGAATAATTCTTGTGGAATTCAATAAAAAATCTCCCCTTCCACTTGCTCTAGAAATGAGTCAAGGCTGTCCTCAGTCTGATGCATGGTTACTTCTGAGAAGGCTGAAGTGTCTTCACCATCCACGAGTTCAAAACCCTATGGATCCAATTGAATTATCCCCGTAATTATCTGAATGACTAGCATTGCGTAATTTGGCCCGGACAAAGTTGTGCTCGAAATGATTACACCAACCAAGCAAATAAAGTGTAAATGAGGATATGCTATTGCAGGCCTTAATATTCATGGTGAAAGTAGTACCATTCTGCGCACTGTTAGCCATAATACTCGAGTTCCAAGACCCTGGCATATGAGAGAGCATCTGTTGCTGAACCAACTTGTATTCTGCTATTCTGTGAGTGGAAGGTTCAATTTTTATCCATAAATTTTAATTGTAAGAAATGAATTATGTGGTACTAGCCAGGGGGAAAGTCGATAAAATATTGGTGTTCATTTTCGTCAAAACAAACGAATAGCCTTCCCTTTAATCCGAGTTCAACAGAAGAAGAAAAATCGAGGTAGGTGGACCTAACGTGACATTAGTTCCCTCAATTGAAAAAATGACGAATGACTCTTTGGGGAAGGAGGAAAGAATCAGGATTACAACGTTATGAAAGGTTGCCTGGTATATACGCCACTGGTGAAGCACGAATTGGCTTTGTATATTTTCATTGTTCTTGGTGTGAAGGTGTTCCCATTGGAGGTTTATTTGTTGGATGAGATAGTCTACTTCTACGCCTAAGGATGTATTGCAATTCATGAGTAGATATAATTCTTGTAATTTGAAATATAACTTCTGTAGTGGATTTTAGCTTTGCTGCATGTAATCTTAAGCAGTTTAGTAAAGTTTGCTCTGGCATTTCCATTATCAAAAATACCTCAGATGTTATAATGATTAAAATAGTCATAAATGTACATATCTGGAAACAACTCTGAAGTATTTTTTGGTGATTAGTTCTGAAGATTAATGAAAACTGTTTCGCCTCTCATGTATTGTGTGAAATACTCATTCAGTTTGGAAATAACATTTTTATAATTAATATAAAAATAGAAAATGTTTTCTTGATCTTATTAAGTCACTGATGAACTGAGCGATAAGATTGACAGTTGACTTCCTTCAAGAATAGTTAGAACCTGAGGGAATGTTGCCAACTATTTCCTTACCAATCTAGGCATATGAATCAGCAGAAACACTTGATGCCACGCCACAAATGATTTTTATTTTTTCACTAGGTGAAGTAGCTTATAACGATAGATATCATTTCCACGTTAACATGGCATGGCCAGATTGTAATATATAATTGATGTTTAGTTGGGTTTGATATTGGGACTTCTCACTGACTTGGGAAGCATATATTTCTTTAAGAATGTAAGATCAAGGACCTTCTTGCTAGCTGGATCCTCATCGGAAGACTCCGAAGTTGGTGACCGGCGGTTAAGAAACTCTAACACTTCAGGGCAAAATATCTGCCAATAGAACATTGTCGCAAACCAAGCTGGTTCGGTCAAGTACGAGTCCCCCCGGCAAACGCTATTCACAATTGCTTTGGCAGCTTCTGTCACTGATTTTATGGGCATCACACTACCTTGCATCTGTTGCCAATAAACCAAATATTTACCATGAAAAGCAAGGACAAATCTTGAATCCATTTCAAATTATACGAGTTATAGAAGTAAAGTTGAAATTCTGATTAGGACAGTACGAAATAACGCGAAAAGCATGTTAAAAATTGCATCTAAGTTTTGTCTTAAAAGTAAATATAGCTTACATCTCTTAATTGTTGATCAAAAACCATCTTGCCATCCTTGGATAGGATCTTCCCTTGCGACATTTCTGACTCGATCAGCCCTGGAGTGACTATAGTTATTCCTATGTCTCTTCCCAATTCAGTTCTCAGAGTCTCGTATAGGCTGATCACTGCTGCTTTGCTGGCCTAAAGAATTTAGAAAGCTATAAAGATTGACACGAGAAATATATCATAACGGAAGCTTAATTAATTGGCTTGTTGACAGAGTCTCGTCCGTTACATTGTAGATACTCATCCTCGGAACAGGCAACCATCCAGTACAAGAAGCTACTGCTACGATCTTGCCTTTGCTTTGTCTGAGGTGGGGGATTGAAAAGTAAGTGCCATATGCAGAACCCCAGAAGTTAATGTCCTGTCAAATAAAACATTTATCATCAAAAAGTGATGAATTGCAAATGTTCATGATAAGAGTTAATATAGATAAATTGATTACCATTGCGGGTGCAAAGTTAGTGATATCAGTGGTGTCCTCAAACAAGCTGAGAGCATTATTGTTCACCAAATGATCCACTGCAAAGACGGTCATATTTAACCACTGATTAACCATGTCTTCCCATAAACATACATCCAAATCAAAGCGTAAGACACATTTTGTATACAGAAAAACTAACTCTTCTCATCAGTCTATGTTAACAATGTTAGGAATTTGTGCAAGTAAATGAGAGACCTATATAAGCACTTGTTGACGTATCATTGTGGTGTTAATACAAAAATAAAAAATAAAAAAATTCAAGTGTATTCATTTAGTAATATCATTTTTCAAATTTCTTAGAATCCAAAAAAGTGACATCGGAGCTTGTACGATCCAATTTTTCAGTTTGTAGCACGTAGTGACGCTGGCGAACCAAAATATGGCGGGTTCTAATGGTCAATTTCGCCGAAGCTTTCAAATTCTTGATGATAAGAATTAAGACAAAATGGTGTATTCAGAGGAGAGTGATGGTTCTCTTACAAAAAGTGATGGAGATAGTGAAGTGCGGGGATTCAAGAACTTGATTACAATTTCAATGTGTCCAGAATCATTATAAGAAAAAGTTATTTCGTCAATAATTTACTAACACATTCAAAATGTGTTGAAAATATATTTTTGATGAATTTGTCTCGTCGTGAATTTTTGGTTTGTTTATAATAAGTGATTTGTTTATAATAAGTGAAGCAAAAGGATTAGAAGCCTTGTTCTTCGTGCACCAGTGTGTGGACCCGAACAACTTTGAAAGGATTTCCTCTGCTGCATCTGTGAAAGGCATGTGAATATTGGAGAAGTTTTATGGCAAAGAAGTGAGGCTTCAGACTTTGATAAGACAATTGAGCTGTTGCAGATGAAAACTTTGAAAAGGTATCAAAATATCTTAGAAGAGTGTTAAATCTTAAGAATCATATGCAAGAGTGTAAGTAGGAGTATCTGACATAAAGATAGTTGAGAAGACGAGTACATTATTTTATTATATTGCTATTGAATCAGTCAAAGAACCTAGATAGAAGACATGAAGATCGAAGAACTCCAAGGTTAATTGGAAGTGCATGAACAAAGAATGAATGGAAAAGCCATGAGAGACGAGTGTAAATAGACACTGGAAGCACTAGGGTTTAAATAGAAAAATGATGATAAAAGGATAGGGGTAGAAATGAAAGGGAAAGAAGAAATATATCCAAAGTGGTGAGGATCTTTAGGTTTTAGGATAAAGTGTAGAATAGCTTAAGAAAAACTTACATCGTCCAAAGTGGTGGATGGTTGGCTCAACGAATCGTTGGCAATCTTGGGGTCTTGTCTTGAAACATCAGCAGGGATGGCGATCACATCAGGGGATCCAAGCAATTTGGCATTGCCAGCAACCTCCTTCAGGCGATTTTCTCTTCTGGCAACAAGTGCTAGACGCGCCCCTCTTTTAGCATACTCATATGCTACGTGCTTTCGGAAACAAATCAGAAAAACGCACAATACAAAACCAATTCCATTCAGTAAATTACAAAAACTAATAGGTAGTTGGAAGGTAAATGGTTAAACATGGAAGAAGGTACCTCGCCTATGCCTGAGGATGCTCCTGTGATAAGTATCACTTTTCCTGCTACATTCTCTCTAAAAATGGATCTTACGATGAAGCCGATAATCTTATATAACAGATATGGTGGTAAAATCAGCAGCAAAATAGCCAGGCTTAGAGGGGGAACGAAAACTTTCAACGTTGCATGAATGAAAACCATTGTTTCGGTCCAAGAAAAGAAGAGACCAGACAAGACAGATCAAAGAGACACTCAAACTCAGTCTTTATTTTGAGCTCTTTAACGTTGGCGTTTAATTTTGGATGGAGGGTAAGCAAAATACGTATAGTCTCATGAACACGTGACAAAATAGTTATGATCTAATTAGCACGTGTTAGTTAGACTTGAAAAAATACGTACGCGGATGTATCATTTCTAACAAATCAAAATCATCGTGGATAACTAAAAAAATAATTGTAATAAATGTATGTTGAAAAAATATAATTTACATCTACTAAAAAAATAATCTGTATGACATCCGTTGAGAAGTTTTAAATTAATAAATAACTCTCATCAACATTAATTAAAAAAATCATAATTAACATTAATTACAAAATAATTTTTATATTAATGATTCCATTAAGCCAATGCGAAAAACTACCGCATAAAAAATATAAATGTAAGAATACGGAGAATTTTAAATTTTAATTTTTTAAATTAAATTTGAAATTTTCTAATTTAAAAAATTCTAATTATTCTAGTAAAATTATAGAATTTTGATCTCTTTTAAAATTCTTTACCTAAATAAAATATTTTGTCACAAAAGATTTTCAATTTTACAAAAAATTAATTACCTTATTGAAATTCTCTATCCCATCACAGTACAACACAATCAGTCTGTGAATGTTTTTTTTTTTTCTTTTTTTTTTTTTACGTATCGCTTATTTCTGCCAAATATAGGGTTTCGAATTCTGCACTTGAATTTCTCACATTATCACTTACTGTTTTACTAAAGTCAAGGTATTATAGAGAAGAATTAGCCAAACAGAAACCTCCACACACATGTCACCACGGAGATATTACGTATTTATTATTATAAGCTTATATAAAATGGATTTTGTTGGGACATTATTGGTATTAGTTCATACATAATTTTTTTAGTGAAAAAAGACACTTCTCAATATTTATACGATCTTTTAAATATAATCAAATCTTTTAAGAAAAACAATTAAATCTGTATTTCTTTAATAAGACTCTCTGAATGAATAAATTAAAATCTCGAAAAAAAATACTTAAAAAATAGCAATAATTTTTATTATTATTTCAAAATTATTCTTATGATATTTCAAATATTTGAGTACTTATATTCTCAAATTGGATATTTTTGTTCTATTATAACTGTCACATTTTTTTTTTTTTACTTTGGTTTATTTAACTATTTTTTTTAACTTAATGACAATATTTTTTTATCGTCTATATCCTTATATTTCACTTATTTTAGTTTAAATTTATATATTTACTGGGAGGTAAAAATGAAAAGGCTAATATAGAAAATTTTATAAATATTTTTTGACATTTAAAAATTATTGTATTTAATTAGTGGTTTCTAAAAAAATACGGAAACAATATTTATTAGTGTTTTTTTTTGGTAAGAACATATAAATTAATTAGAAACATTTTAAAAAAAAAATAATTAATGCATCTTTGAACTAAAAAGATCTTATAATAAGTAACAAAAAAATATTTCAAAATATAAATAAGATGTAGGGAGTAGTTTATAATATTTTTTATAGAAAAAGTATTTTAAATCTTAAAAAAAAGTCAGCCTCTATGGCAAAAAAATTGAAATGCCATAAGCTTTTATAAAATACAATTTCTCTATATGTATTTTTTATATTTAAAAATTATTTTATACTTTTTCATTATGGAATAAAACAAGAAGTAAAACCAGCTTTTAAATTTTGGTAGTCCATGCTTCATTTCGAAGTTAATTGATTGTTTTGTTATTTGCTCTGTTTCATTTAATAATTATTTCCGTTATATAATATGTTTAAGTAAAACGAAGATAAAAATGAAATGATGATTTTTTTCTACCATTTAAAACTATTTAAAGTATAATCTGATTCAATGAAGTTTTTTATTGGTTTATCTAAAAGACTATTTCTTAACTCACACATAAATTAATTTTAATTTATTGAAAAGTTATTTTCTGTACTTCTTATTTCTTTTATTTGACAAACTTTACTCATATACAACCCTTACCATAAATTGAGGAACACTATTTTTGTTTCCAGTGTTCATAATAGGAAATGCCATTTGTCCCTAATACATAACATTTTTGGAACACGTTACTTATGAACAAAAACTTCTTTTAACAGACATATTAGTATAATCTATGTTCAAGTTTAACTTATACTCATAAGATAATCTACTGCATATATATATATATTTTTTTTTTCAAATATAAAGATTTTGATGTGTCGATCTAGATGAGATGTATTTAATATTAGTATTTTATTAGTAAAAATATTAAATAAGTATAAAATATTACCATGATGAGAACCATGGTCAAATAAAGAACACTTCCACTAAGTTACAACATTTATTTGTAGACTTTATTCTGCTGCCTCATGCTCTACCATCATGAGATTGCCTTTCATGGCAGACTTCTTTGGAGAGGACCCACAGATCAAGCTGCAGGACCAATCTACAAATTGAGGATGAAGCACCTTCCATGGAAACAACACTTTACACCAGGATGGATCTGTAACATACATATCTCCCCTGCACGCACCTTCAACTATGGCTTTAGCACAGTTACTAGCTGACCCCATTGGAACTCTTCCCATAGCAGCCTGAATTGCAAAAATTTTCAAAATTTTCAACTGCCATAATAGAACCTTAGTAGAGAAAGTGCATTTTAGAAGATAATTTGTGGTTATAATTTTTCAACTTATAAATTTTCAAAAAAATAGAAGAATCAATTGAAAGATATGAGTGCATCTCATTTATATTAGTCTTAGTATTAAATTATATAAGTTTGAGTCTACATCTTATAACATTATGTAAAAATATGAAGTTGAATATCAAAATTCATAAACTTATTAATTTAAGTTGAAGATCTATTATTTAAAGTTTTAAGTTGAAAATTCTTTATCTAACTCGTCTTTTTTTTTTTTTTTTTTAAATTTTTCCTTTTGTTTTCCCAATTTTTTTTTTTTTTTTTTTTTTTTTTTTTTTTTTTTTTTTTTTTTTTTCTTTTTTTTTTTTTTTACTTTTTTTTTTTTTTTTTTTTTTTTTTTTAATTTTTTTTTTTTTTTTTTGTAAAATTTTACCGTTGCTCTCCCAAATCTCTCATATATCTATTCTTTTATTATGTCTCATTATGTGATCTGATCACTATTTTTCTTATTTCTTATTTGTATCCAACTAATTTATGTGCATAATTCAGCTTAAGTTAATAAGAAAGAAGATAATCTTTTAAGAGAAAACTAAAATTAACTTTAAAAAAAATATAAACTAAAATCATTGAAAAATATATAGGAAATGAATGTGAACCTTGAAGTCGGCCTTTAGCGTAAGATCTGTCTTGATAAGACCGGGCGTGGCAATTGTTATGCCGATAGCACCACCAACTTCCATTCTCAGAGTCTCAAAGAAACTTATTACCGCTGCTTTGCTCGCCTGCACTTACCATTCAACCCTCACAATTACTTCCATTTACTAACAATGTGCATAATTTCAAAATTAATTTCCCATACTTCAAACTATTTCAATAAGATATTTTCACGACTCTAAAAGTGAATATTTATACATTATAGATACTTATCCGTGGTAGTGGGAACCGTCCGCAAACTGAAGCAATCACTACGATCCTCCCTTTGCTAATTTTCAGATGTGGGATTGCACATAATGTCCCATTAACGGCTCCCCAAAAATTTACATCCTGCCAATTACAACACAAACTTACTTTTAAAACTACAAGACTACATATTCTATTACACTTCGTCCTAATAAATTTAACCAATTTTTAAATATCAAATAATTATTAAGAATCTAAATATGAATTTAAATTTTGTGTTGACTAAATACAGATCTGGATTTGACTTGACTAGTCTCATTTTTTTTAATGATATATGTTCTCAATTATTTTTCATTCTCCGTAATCTTTGAGCATTTCAGTGCTTACCATAACTGTGTATTCGGAAACAGGACGCAAATTCTCCACACTCGCGGGCTTACCACCGATTCCCGCATTATTTACCAGATGATCCACTGCACGTGACACCAAATCTACCAATTTTAGTTATAGAAAAAAGAATAGAAATGAAACAACACACAACAAATTATAGTAACATACGTCTTCCAAAGTAGTTGATAGTTTCATAAACAAAGCGTTTGCAGTCTTGGAGCTTGGATACATCAGCACCGATGATGGTAACATCAGGAGAACCAAGAGATCGTGCCTTATCTGCCACAGCCTCAAGTTTCTCCTTTCTGATGTCAACCAGCGAAAGCTTTGCTCTTCGCCTTGCATATTCATACGCTATTTGCTTTCGAAAATAACCAACAAAAAATTACCAAAATTCTAAAAACATTATAAAAATCTAATCTTTATCCAACATGGATAGAAAAAAGAAACGAATGAGACACACCTCGCCAATCCCTGAGGCTGCTCCGGTGATTAATACAACTTTGCTGGCGACGTTTTCTTTGCATAGGGATTTTGTTACATGAATAAGGTGGTTGAATATGAGCGAAGGAAGCATGAAAATGGAGAGGAGTATTAGTGAAAGTGGGGGGAATACAAGATTGAGTAGCTTGTTAATTGCATCCATGGCTTTGTCAGTTTCAAATTCCGATGAGATCGAAACCAAAATAATTTTGGTAATAAGCAACAACCACTACCCACTTATAAATGGGTAGTTGTTAAAATGAGAACCCTTTATCTGTCACGTGTAATTCTCCCTTTTACTTTTTAAATGTATTATTTATTTTTCAAAACTCTTTCAACCATCACAATTATTTTTTTAATACTCCTTAATTAGATTAGATAAAATGTTTTAATAATTTATAAGATAAAATCTTTTAATAATTTATAAATAAATATAAATTATATTTTATAAGCTTAGTTTTATAAAATTAAATTTTTAATATGATATCGATAGTGTTTTAGAAATCTCACATAAATTATAATATTAAATTAAATTTAAAGTTCATTCAAAATTATATTTTCAAAACTAAAATAAAAAATATTATTTTATTTAAAATTGTTTAGATTTTAATAATAATTAAACAGATTAATTTATTATTTATTTATAAAGATATTTTAAATAAATAAATTTTAAATAAAAATATTATATTTTTATTATTTTATTAATTTAAAAAATATATATTTTTAATTTGATTTAAATCTCTTACTACCGCAGCCGATAACAAAGTTCATATCCTTTTTGTTAAAATATATTTATTTAACTTTTAGGGACGTGTTTCCTTCTATTAATGGAAATGAATAAATTTACTCTTACTGTAAAGTTATAAAGAAAATAGAGAAAATAAGACGGAATTAAGAACTCAATAAATAAACTTTTATTTGTAAGAGAAGTCAGTATATAATTTGGTTTTTTAAATACATAATTTAAATAACAATATTAAAAATAATAAAATATTTTTTAAAATTTTGATAATCATTTTAATAAAACTTTATTATATATTTTTTATTTATTAAAATTTTATAGTATTTTTTATTTTAATTTGAATTTGATTTTATCTTGAATTTATATATATTTTTTAAATTATTTTTATATTTAAGTAGTTTTTAAATTTTATTTTATAAATTATTTTCTCAATAATTCTATCACATAATTAAATTTATTATAATTTTATTTTCACTTCTAATTTTCGTTTTTTCTAAATTTAAAATGTCACTTCCTAATATCTTTTCCTTCTTTTCTTACCTTTTTCACCTTCTTATTATAATTCGAATAAAACCTTAAGTAGTAAGAAGGTTTTAAAATACAATATAATAGAATAAAATCTAAAAAATAAATTAAAACTTCATATCATAATAGATAGAAATATATTGTTTAATTTTTATGACCTAGTATCTTGTTCAAGATCTATGATTTTAACTATTATCTCATAACTACGTACTTTAATGTGAATGTCTTGAGACTTTAGTATTAAATTAAAAAATTTTAATCTCAAGATTAGAATATGGTAATGTTAAAATTAAATATAAATTTTATAACCCCAAGTATAACATGACAATAAAAAATATCTTTACAACAGAAGTATTTAAGAATTGAGTCATATATGAATTTTACAAAACTTTTTTAAATAAACTTACCTTGTCATTAAAAAAATCAATTCATTTTTTTGAAAAATTGTCAATAAATGTGTAACAGTCCAAAAATTCTATAACTTTTGTCTGTTACTAAGTATTAACATCCATTTAAGGTTCAAGGTACTACAAAAAGTGTTCAGATACATCAGATTTATGTATAACTATCTCATGACAAAAGGAAAATCATCTCAAGGTCATAGAGTCTTTAACTACAACAAAAACATATATACAAGACAAGAGGAGATCGATTTAAGAGTATATCATCTTTAAGGTGCTCCTAAACCTGCATCTGCACCTGCTTATGTACATAATACAATCATCGCAGTTCACAAAACAACAAGAAAAGCAAGGGTAAACTAACGAAATAATGTTTTTAGCTTATAAGAGTGAAAAGAAGTGAAGTGATTAGATTTACAAATGCAAATATGATTTCTTAAGTCGAATAAAACTAAGTTTAACATTCAATCACAAACTTTCATACTTTATTCCAAATTCATTAACCTCATAATGATCCATCTGCAATCACCGTACCTTGATTTCCTTTCAATCACCAGTACTCTGATTTTATTTCAATCAAAATGATTGCAAATGCATTCATCATTCAGTCATAACAACAATCATATTCAACCATTCTGAAGCTTATAGGTGCATGTGTAATCATGGTACCTTGATT
>Ga0099824_1005699_pt1 | contig 17437 bp, 7 predicted proteins | sample SiratrowhiteBW_FD_76837 | JGI IMG/M metagenome (GOLD analysis project Ga0099824, IMG submission 76837) | Root nodule microbial communities of legume samples collected from California, USA - Siratro white BW | ecosystem: Host-associated > Plants > Roots > Nodule | place: USA: California... | reverse complement strand
TATATATATATATATATATATATATATATCATTTATAAATTACACTACTATAGAGTGTGTAATGTGTAAGAGAATCTTCCATAGATTACGTAATTAGGTTTTTGTGCATGTTCTAATATAAATTAATTAATTGATTAAACAAGAATAGAAAGAAAAGAGAAATGGTGGGTTGGTGATATGAAACTATCAAGAGGAAGTGTCTCTTTCCACATGCCATTTAAAATTTAAAGGAGACCTAAAAAGGTGATATTCAGTTCTTTCACTTTAGGGAAGATTTTGGATGCTTTTGAAGGGATATGAGAAGAGATGAGTAATGGCAGTGAGTGTTAATTAGGGTTAGTTTCTTGGTGTGGCAGAGATTTGGTCCCATAAAGAACTCACACATGGAATGGTGGTTGGTTGTGCAAAGAGGAATATAACAACATAACATGCCTGTTATCCAACTTTTCTGGATTCTTCCACATGGGCCCAGCTTTGGGCCTACTTCAATTTTCAAGACCCTACAACTTTGGTTTTTGATTTCACAGCTTCATTTCCCTCCAACTATCTTTTATTTTATCATATATAAAAAAAATGCACATGCATTTGAAGTTATTTATTTACTTCAATTGACTGAGAAGACCAGTCTATTTAGTTATATTTTTTATTATAACATTGGTTTTTTATTACAAACAAGCATATATGATGCTAACTTTCATTTCACTACAGAGAAATAAAATAAATGTGTATAAGATTAAGGTATAATTAAGTAGCATATTTAAGACGAATAATCTATATATGAATGGCATAATGCACAATATGTCACTAAAATGATAACTTTTAATTGTAATTTGTCAATAACTTCAGATATCATAAAGTAGTATATGCTATCAATAAACTTTTTATTTTTATACGTCTATATTACGCGATAATTTTTTCTTACTATAACCTAAATTATGTGATGAACACTGCTAAAAAAACAATTAGTGGAATAGACATTCTGGAATAGGTTTTCCATAACCTTATTTTTGAAAAGCCTATTCCATGGGTTTTTCTTCTAGAATATCTTTTTCAAAATCTTAATTTTCAACCATAAAAACCCTCTTCTAGATTTCATTTTCTGGAATTTATAATACAATTTTGAAAATCAATTCCAGGAATTATTTATTCTCCCAAAAATGCATTCTAAATTTCATATTCTGAAAGCCTTTTATAGAATCCGATTTCTTAGAAACACTCCCTTTCCCCATTACAATAAAAATGTCAAGGACATTTCTAGAATTTCCGAAATTTATTGGGTGCATGTTCAAATTAATAGGGTGCAGGAAGTAATCGCCTTTTGTTTTTGCTATGAGCAAGCCCTGCCTAGGCCCGTCTCTATACAAGCCCACTCTGATAGCATTTCTGAAACAGATCATACCATTGTTTTGAGTTTAGGATACAAGACGGACCAGAAAACCCAAATGCAAAGACGAGAAAAATCATAGCAGTGTATTAAGGAAAATGCTATTAAAAAAAAAAGAAGATAAAATAGATTTTTAACCTCATTACCTTGCTGGGTTTTTTTTCCTCAATCCCTGTCCATTATTCTAACAGTTTTAGTCTCTTAATTTCAAATTTAACATTTTAAAATCCATTTATGTTAACTAACGATGTGTCCAACAATCATCTTACTTATCACTTGTGAAATTTTTTGCCATATGAGACCAATTTCATCCCATATAGTTCTTAGAAATTTTTTGCCATATCCAACCAGAACCAAAATCAGGTGATTTCATTTAGTGAGAAGAAATTTTTTGATGCAGCATTTTCTCTCACCAACCAAGTCCTAACCCAACCAATGGACATGCAGGACCGCAATATGTTGATGATGAGAATAGATGGAGAAGTAAAGGCAAAGGAACATAACATTTATGCAGCAACAACCCAAAGGATTCCAGATGGGACCTAAACCAAACCCATGTTGCAATAATTACTCGTGACCACACACACCTAACTGCTAACTATTCACTTGATATTGGTGATAGCACATGCAACCAGCTATTAATTTTAAGTGTTTGACTAAATTCAAGCCAGAAGCAAAGAATGTGAAGAATGTAACAGATAGGTTCTCTAGAATGCACATTGATTTCCCTTATATCATTATGCCTTGACCATTCGCATTTGTGCAATAAATAACTTCTGGATTTCACATAGCTTCACGGTTTTGGAATTACATAATGCTTAGTTTGAGTAAGACCTGTCATATTACTCAACCATAGATTCTGTTGTGTCACTTTCTCAGTTTCTCAGTTTATTTTTATATTTTATAAACAATCATTTTGATTCTTATATTTCTAAAATATGATAAGATCTTAACTATATTTGATCAAGTTAGGACGAGATCTATCACACTTTGAAAGATAACAAAATCAAAATCATGATTGATTAAGACCAAATCTTAGTTTTTGAGATTTACTTAAGTTTTCTCTTAGTGATGAATGGCAAATTTATGTTGATGTGTTGTACTTGTTAACTCTCTCCATTTGAATTTGTGAATATCACTATGCTTTTGCAAATTCATTGAGTTTTGTTGAAGAGTTGAACAAGAGGAATCTTCCCTTTATTTGTTTTATAATTGGAACGAATGTTCGTGACCAGCCATATAGAACTTGGAAGCTAGCTGCTTTTGACTAGTAATCAGAATGGCGTGCGCTACCTTTCTCTCCCCTCAGTTTTCAAACCAGACTTCCTCAGGCTAATGATTGGTTGCTGGAGCATGTTCTCATCATTTAGAAAAGTTAGGAAGGGAACTGAACACTGAATGTCACTAACTTTTGTTGAACTTTAGAAGTTGACATTCAATAGTGTAAATTTAGGAGCACTACTTCACTCACAAAATCATTTAAAAACCAAAAATTCGTCCACTGTTGGGAAAGTTTCTGTACCCTGTATGCCTCATGATATTCAATGTCCCCTTTTGCTCATACCCTTTTGATTATTTTAATTTTTCCCCAAGATTTAGAGTTTCTCAGTTAGGAAGTGTTTAATTTGGCAGTTTATTTCAATAGATTATGACAAGTTGAGAACTAGAAAAGTAAAGGGGTTCTCGCTGCAATGTGTATTATTTGCTACTTCTTTTGCCACCCTTTATCCTCTTAATCACGAAAATGAATTGATGTGGGAATAGCAATAACGAGCTATTTATTGGGAATAGTTTGATTAGGAAAAAAGGACAAGGCTATTCTAAAACTAAATGAAAGTTAATTAGAGTTTCTAAGAACTTCTTATAAAGCAATGGAGCAGGCACGGATATTTGGTAGCTAGTAGCTACCAACTGGCAACCATTCATCACAAATTAAATTCCCTCAACCAGCACCTTAGTTAAAAGTACCTTGTATTTTTCATGCTTTTGTTTTTCTCCTTATTGCTTGGTACAAAAATGAGATCCACAGTATCAAATCTCTTAATGTTTTAGAGTTTCCAAAAGGACAAAAGAGTGTCAAGAAAGTTATATGCTCTAATGCTAATACACAGCCATGCCGAGTACACATCAACTTGTCCCTTCTTGTGCCTTCTGGAGATAATTACAAGTTGCAAACACCATTTCATTTTCACTAATGTCATCACAAAAGCCAAAATTTTGTTTAGATGCCATGTGAATCATGTTTTTCCATGTGAATGCTCAATAATGAGATCATTTTAGTTTCACTAATAATCTTAAATTCAAGTTAATGAAACTACCTTAAATATTTAAAAAGAAAAATTTATCCATCGCTCTATGGTTAACTAATTATCTGTTATTGTTATTTTCTAGTCTGTAGCCACTAATAATAAGCACCATAAAAGTTGTGGTGATTAGTGATTAGTGAGACCATCTCACCTCACCACACTGTTCTGACACAGAAATTTTCACTCAAAGAAGTCAACATCTGTACAGAAAAAGGTGTACAAAGGTATGCCTCTAACAAGCGCATTACATAAACTAAAAAGAAAATGGGAAAAATGAAAGGCAGCATAATCAGCCCCACCACCACCAGTCCACCACTCTCTCTTCAATGTAGCAACCTTATTTGGGTTTTGGACAAGCTTAGTTAAGAAGCACACCCTCTTGAATTAAGCATTTTGGTATCTTCAGCTAAAAATGGAGAATAGCTGCATTCTAGTTTTTCTCATCCTCATTCTACATTCAAATACAACAAAAGCTGGCTTCAGTGTTGGTGGTGGTGTTGGTGTAGGTGTTGGTGTTGGTGTTGGCAATGGAAATGGTGGTGGCAATGGTGGAATGGTTTGGGTTGGAGGAGGGATTAACAGCCCAGAGCCCCCTGGATCTTCAGTGCCAAAGCCTGAAGGAGCTTACACAGCTCTCCAAGCTTGGAAATCTGCAATCACTGAGGACCCTCTTAACATTTTAGAAAGTTGGGTTGGTCCAAATGTGTGTTCTTACAAAGGAGTCTTCTGTGCAAATCCTCAAGATGAAATGGTTGCATCAGCATTCCCAGTTGTTGCAGGCATAGATCTCAACCATGCAAATCTGAAAGGAACTCTTGTCAAAGAGCTGTCTCTACTCAGTGATTTGTCTCTTCTCCACCTCAACACTAACAGATTCACGGGCAGTGTTCCTGATACATTCAGAGACCTGGTATTTCTGGAAGAGTTAGACCTCAGCAACAACCAGCTTTCAGGTCCTTTCCCTGCTGCTACGTTGTACATGCCAGGCCTCATCTACTTAGACCTAAGATTCAACTACTTCTCTGGGGCCCTCCCTGAGGAACTTTTCAGCAAGAATCTGGATGCAATATTTGTCAATAACAACCAGTTTGAAGGTGAAATTCCCCAAAACTTGGGTAGTTCCCCAGCCTCGGTGATAAACCTGGCCAACAACAAGTTGAGTGGAAACATCCCAGCAAGTTTGGGCTTCATGGGTTCTAAAATAAAGGAGATTCTTTTCCTCAATAACCAGTTAACTGGTTGCATCCCTGAGGGAGTGGGGCTGTTCACAGAGATGCAAGTTCTGGATGTGAGCTTCAACTCACTTATGGGTCATTTGCCAGACACGCTATCATGCCTGCAAGACATAGAAGTTCTCAACTTGGCTCATAACAAGCTCTCTGGGGAGTTATCAGACGTTGTCTGCTCTTTGAGAAGCCTTGCAAATCTAACTGTTGCTTACAATTTCTTTTCGGGGTTCAGCCAGCAATGCTCAAGGCTTTTCTTTAGGAATGTGGGTTTTGATTTCTCCCTAAACTGCATTCCTGGAAGGGACATGCAGAGACCTCAACCTGAGTGCTCTGTGATCCCAGGTGGTAGCCTTAGTTGTCTCAGAATCCCAACACCAAGGCCTCTTGTTTGTGGGTCAATGGCTGTAAGTAAGTCTAAGCACATTGATCCCATTTCTCCATCTCCTTGATGGTAATTGCATTATTAGTTAAATTACAGGTTGGTCATAGCTGTTCCATTAATTACTGCTGCCAATCTTGGTTCACATTCTGCTAATTTAGTTCTTCAAAGATTCCTTGTGCATATTCGTAATTATACTTGGCGTGCACGGGTATATACATGCCTATATTTTAAAGGAAAATTATTTCCGATGCTTCTAATATCTACTCTATCTACCTTGACCCGCATCATGAAAGATGGATAGCTTAGTTTATGTTTCCCGTGACATGTTTGATTGAGTTTAGCTACTTTATTTTGTACTGGTTTATCACGGGTTCTCCAATTATTCCATCAACAACTTCACTAACCGCATTCGACAAGACCCTACTTGATAGCTTCTGAACAGTTAAATTTGACACAACTGTAATGCACTAGGTTACATCACAGGCTTATATCTAAATTACTTGGAAAGGTGCACCTGTCCAAAAATTCAACTTCAATAATACAAGTGAGGAGATTGCATGAGATTGCCATTGTGGCTTGCTAATTCTTCCAGATATACCAATTATTAGACAGGTGTTAATGCAGTAATAAACATGCATTCTGCATAGATTGCACATTAGAGGTGCCCCTGTTCTAACAGCCTAACAAGTTTAAACTATTTAGTGCTATTTGGTGAAACCTGCTATAACTAAGACACAAAATAAAGTGATATTAAACCTTGATACTCTTTTTTTATCTGTTCTTTTAATATTTAATGAAAAGATATCAAATAAACATACAATATATTTATTATCTTAATATACAGAAAACGTTCAACACTTTTTATTTTTGGGTTTAGTGAGACGATTATTATGAAACTCTCGTTTGAAAAGATTTAAAATTATTTCTCAAAAAACACCCTAATGTCGATCCAGTTAGAGGTCTGAATAATTTGAATGAGATTCTAGATTCAAGCTTCAGCATCATTATACACTAAAATGAAAAGAAACATTCCTCAGTTTTAGATTACCATTTTGCAGCGGACAGCAAGCATTATATTACCATGAAAAATCACGGTAGGGTACTACAACTGGCAATCGTAAAAAATAATACAGATTTCTGAGAAGACAATTCTATGGAATATAATACATTGGGTTTGGGAGTTTGAAAGACCGTGCAGCCACTGCATAACCCCACAAATCACTCCACTGATCACCAGAGCTCCCATGAATCCTGTAACCTTCGTTCTCCAACTCTTCTCTCTTCTCGGACTTGTAACTAATGGCAGGTTTGCCTTTATCAGAAGACCCTCTGTTTCATTAACAAAGAATTTCAGTTGAAACTTATTCAATAAAACAAGACAATATATTTCCAAGAACCAGTAATCTACGTACCTTAGGATAAGTCTCTCCCAATTTTTGTACCCTGAAAGCATAAGGTTTGCCTCCGTGGCATTCCTTTGATACTCACTCCTCCCAGTTAAGAGAAATATCCTGAACCCCAATTCCTTAAGCTCGTTATACAAAATCAAATTGGCTGGCAAAGCTGGGGCAGCAGCAGAGTTCACCCAAGTATCAAAGGAGGTCTCATTGAAGATCTCAAATCTGCAGTTCAAAGTTAGAAACAAAAGCCCATAATCAACTTCAACAAAGAAATTCACATAAGCAACTGCCATCTGTTAAGAAAATCACTTCTACATTTCAGATTTCACTCATTTTTTGATTGAAAGAGAACACGAGTCTTTTGGCTAAAATTAACTTCCAACTAGTAATAGTTACCATATAATAGCATCTATACTATAGGGCTAATCGGTCTTGTAAAAACGATATCTATTCATTAATCCCCCGAATTCCATAGATGTGAGACTGAGAACCATTGATATTGATAAAATCTCCTTCCTAGTTACACTATGTTAATTATGAGTTTCAGTTATTCTTTACCTTTAGGCAACGTTTTCAATTCGTCAAAATAACAGAACCCTTGTATTAATTTTTATATACCTCAATTTAATACTGTTTCAACTCCAATTATAAAGGTAACTTATACATAAATAATTAGAAAATAAAAACTTATTTAATACAATGATCATCCATTTAAACTATTTGATCAAATAATTAAGCCTCGGATCATTTTTTTTATCCAGTAAACCATTTTCTCACCGCTAAATGGAACAATTCAAATATAATAAATAAATTTAGATATATTTTTGCTAAGCTAATGCAATTTATATTATGATTACTTTGGACAAAGCATAGAATTGGACCACCTAAGAATAAAACAATTACAGCAAGCATATAAGCGTATAACAATGGCATTGCATCATACTTTGAGCTACCCATGCATCTTTTTCATATCATTGACCCACCCATCCAAGATAAACATCACACTGCCCATCCCCTTTGTCTTTTTCTTGCTTTTGGTAAAAAAGCTTCAAAGCAAATCCATGCAGAACTTTCAACCCATGAGATAAATTAGGATATAATATAGCTGTTCAGTCCAAATTTATAATTCTCATTTTTCACGATAACGAGCTCTTATTTAATACACATGTTTGTTAACAGTCTAAGATTTCATAAAAATGGTCATTATAGACCTTCAATGTTCACATGAACGCCCAGAGATCTAACAGGTCAAACATTGATTCTTTCATACGTGTCAATTGAACAGACGCATCCATAGTGACTTCAGTGGATGCAATTGGAATCTATCAATAAACTTCAATACCCTTTTGTACCATTATTTCATAAAAAAAGTTAGGTTAGAAAATGTACTGTTTTCCCTAGAAAAGTATCCTATCAAAGCAGCAATGTAATTCTATTCAATAATTACTAATACGAGTAATTGTTTCAACAATGGTTAGCGTGCAGTTGAACCCTAATGAGACAAACACATTCCAATCAAAATCAAAGGGCTAAAAAACACAAAAATCTAAAACCAATCAGCATAATCATCGCTTACCCGAAGCCAATGTCTTCGTAGTAAGGCACGTTGGAGAGGAGCGTCTCATCGATGTCGAACACCCACGCGTCTCGTCCGTCTCCGACCAATCTCACGCTCCTCGCGAACGCCAGCGACAAATTCCCGACCACTTCGCAGTCCCTCCGGTACCGCTCTCCGGTCATGTACTCCGCCACGAAATCCACGCAATTCGCCGGCACGCGCTCCCACGCCCCCGCGTTGTTCGTCTCCACCGCCAGCCTCCAGCTGTCGCAGTAATCGCTCGAGATCGCCTTCTCCGACGGCAACCTCAGGATCGGCTCCGAAAGAATGTGGCTGACCGTTGAGAGAGCCACCAGCAGGGAAAGCAGCCGCACGCCGGAATCCATCGCCGGAAAACAGATAGGCCTCTGAACGGAACCGGTCTCCGGCGACTACTTTTCTTTTTTTTTATCTTTTTTCTATATATAAAATAAAAAGGAGAAAGAAAAAATTGGTTTTTAAAATGGAACTGAAATGCCCCTTCGTTCGCATTGTGCTGGGTTTTATGGGCTTGTAAAAAGTTGATCCTAAATATTTTACATCCAATTTTTTTATTAACTTTCTAAAATTATATTTTATTTAAAAAAGAAAAAACTTATGCAATAAACAGAGAAAACCAACACATGAACTACAATGACTTCTTTTGAGTTTTTTGAGAGTTAATCCCTCATCAAAATTAAATTTAATCGGATTAAAAAACTTGTGTTAATTTAAATTTTAAACAGTGTTTGATAAAGACATTCTTTTTAAAGTTTTGCTAAAAATTTAGATTGGAAAATGTTGAATTTCTTATTTAGTATGATCCTTTTGAAATCATTCTTTCGAATTTAACATTTTTGAAATATATTTTTTAATTGTGTCTCTAAAATTGAAACTCTCTTCCACATAAAGAGAAGGGAATAAATCATAATTTCGTTTTTCGTTTTCAGAAATACATTAAACATATTTATGACATTCTTTTTTTTTCTTTTATGAAGACACTCATATTACATTCTTAAAAAAAATGAGATTCTCAGTTATTCTCAATAAATGTTATTTAAAAAAATAAACAAATTGCATATACTTAAAAAATAAACAAAATGCATATACTAAATCACACATGATGTAGGCATAGTGATGTTTTTAAAATGCAAATCAACAATGAATGATTGAATTAGAGGTAGTAAAATGAGTTATTTTATCAATATTGATTAGCGTGAGTAGTAGTTATTTGTGTTTTTCAATTAACTGATGTAAAATTTAAATGTTAATAGTATTATTTGATAAAATAAGACATGTTAAAAGGGAAATAATGTATTGTGTGTGATTAAATGTTAATAGTATTATTTGATAAAATAAGACATGTTAAAAGGGAAATAATGTATTGTGTGTATTCAGACTTCGTGACTTTGTCAGTTAATAAAATCTCAATTTAATTTTGAATTGAACTAAAAGATTTGATTTAAATAATTCAAACCTAACGTCTTATAAAATTGGATTAACCTGTTTTCTCAAATTTTTACTACTATTGATCATTTTTTGGATCCAATTTTAACTGAAGGCCTTGAACTTGAATATATCTAAAATGGATCTAACAAGGCCCATATAGGTCAATGGACATGGTCCAGAATAATTACTTTTGGTAGAACAAAATTTATAAGAACATTGAAGATCAAAATTTTAAGAACATAAGTAATGTGTTGTAGAACATTGCTACTTACTAGAGATAAAAGTCCAAAATAAAGTATATATATCTATAATATTTTTCTAATATAATATAAAAATTTATTATAATAAGATTAGTTGAAAAATATAATATAAAAATTTAGTATAATAAGATTAGTTGAATTTATAGTATTACTCGTTATAGGATTATTCACAAAAATCTAGTTTTATGCTCACAATATTCGTACTTGAACGAAAAGGAGATGGATTAGAACCAAGTTATAATATGTAAACAGGAGTAAATATCATTTTATACCACATCTTATTATAGTGCTATTTGGTGAGAACAACTAAAGTCAAAAGAACCTTATTTTCTTTTACAATTTTATCAGTTCTTCTAATATTTAAAGAAAATATCAAATTAAATGTTAACATATCTACAAACCTAAGAGTAAAGTAAAAAAATTGAGTAGTTTAAATTATTCCTCAAAATAAGTCATTTTTATGAGATGCAGAGCCAAACATCATTAGAAAGACATAAGAAAATAATAAATAAAAATTTGAATATTTAGACAGACATTTGCCTGCTGTTTGTTTGTCTATACAGTTCACTGCAAAAAATGCTGCTAAAATCACCCTTCTAACTGTTTAGAAAACCAAACTACCACAAAACAAGTAACTATGATTTCCTAACAACATTCACAAAACCGAATCCGTCAAAGCTGCAAAGACTTGATTAACTGCAAGTCTATCTATGCTCAAACCAAAGTTCCCACAATGCATCTAGCAGAAACACATTGGCTATCACTGCAGCAATAATTTAACATTTCACTTCAAGCAGGTTTACTAGGGAAACGAAACATGTTCTTCATGGCAAAGCTCTTTCCTCAGTTTATGCGAAAAGAGCTGGCATGCATCCATGCTAAGATCAATGGCAGCAGAGAGTGCAATGAACAAAGCAGCATCAGCCATGCATGTCACGTGCTGTGCCCCAACTTGCACCAGAGGTTTGCTAACTTTGCCTTCACCCTCCACAGAGGAACCCATCACAAACCCTTTTCCTGGTAGCCTTGAACTCAAACCTGAATCCCTCATCACTTTGTAGTCAATGCAGAATTGACCACCCTTTTTCACATTCATTGTGGCCTCAGCAATAGGTATGCCATTGACGGGTCCATTCTCAGCAACAAGCTCAAACTTGTAGCCCAAGCCATCTATGGGACCTCTCTCTCGCCACGCTTCTAGACGACCCCATGGTTTCCAGCTACTCACGGAGGCTCCATTGGGGCGCAGAATGAGCCATGCACCTGGGTTTGATCTTGAGACTCTATCTGAACCAGGGGAGGGGACAAATGGAGTGATCATGGAGGCAGCAGCAACCGGTGAGCCAGAAAGATCATGGATCATCACCATCCAACCCTTTCTCTCCCTCCCATGTCTCTCTCTCACGCCCTTCAAGGTTCTCCTCCATCTACTGGGATTCTTGCCAAAATCTGAGGGCAAAGACCTGAATTTCCACAAAATCTATGTAAAGAGGACAAATACCCTTTGGTTGGTTTGTAGAAAAGAAATGTTTTTAATATTTTTATACATGTTTATACATCTAATATCATATGTAATCGAATTAAATTTTCTGAAGACTTTAATATCTGACAGACACAGTATCTTGGAGTATCGATATCAGATGAGTGTGTGTCTTATACAAATACGTAGGACATGTGATTGATAACTAATTAAGAAGTATAAGTAGATTGAAAAACATGTGATAAAGTCGTTGATTAGTTCAGTATGACAAGAAACAACCTAATGAAAATGTCAAACAATAAAATAACAAGATATTGAGACTGCAAGAAGATCAGTGGCACATGGTAGGGAATCCACGGCTGTTAAGTTTCACAGTTTGGAGAATCCCGGCCTGTCTGTTTGACCAAACATGGCCCATGGGTGTATGCAGCCAGATACGACAGGCACATGCAAGGAAAACTTAGTTTGAACTTGTCAAACATTTAGTTGATTCTAGTGTTTTTTTAATTCTTTTTGACGTGATTTCAGGGCTAAAAGAATGAACACTGGTTTCAAACATACTAAATTAGTTCTACTATGTTTTCTTATCGATTAAGATTAAGAAGAAAGAATGAACAACCTAAAGCTGCCAATGTTAAGGTCTCTTTTTCCAAAGTGGGCGTAAGAAATGAAGTTTAAGCTTAATTTCATTTATATAATATTAGTTAGTCTTATATAGTCGTAAACTAGATATTTGTATATAGTGGTTTTATATGTCTATTAAATTTTGTTAGGATAGATTCTAATATCATCTAAAAAATAAATTTTAAATTTAATTTAATCTTACAAAATCGATATGTCTTTGTTTATATGATATGAATTGATCTTATAGCCTTATGTTTAATCGATGTGAAATCTTCTAAGTGAATAGAAAATAAAAATTTGGTGGTAAGAATGGTATGTTGCATGTAAGTTTGAGGAGAAACGGAAAGAAATAAGAAAGGTGACGATAGGAAGTGATGTAATGGGGAAGGTAGGGAGGAGAAGAGAAGCATGAAAAGGGAATGAAGTGAAGTGAGGAGGATGAGGAGACTAAGCATGTGTTGATGGTTAGGTACCAACTCTATAGATATCGACAACCCAGCCAGCCCACATGCCTAACCTCACCTTAATTCATTCCTATAATTAACCAAACATATTTGCCCCACCACTCATAACTTTGCCAACCCACACCAATAATCCTTGCATCACAAAACTTTCCTATTCACCAAATGAATTCACATTCCACCCATTATTAGCTCTCTATTTCTCATTTCTCACTTTCTTCTTATCTATTAACACAGTATTGATATAAGACGGCTTTTAAAGAAATAGACAATAATGGCATAATTTTTATTTTTATCAATATACATAAGGAAGGAAGTGATTTATTTAGTTGACTTTTTAAAAATTATATTAACAATTTACTATATTAATCTTCATTGTTAATGCTTTTATTTATTTATTTTCATTGTTTACTACTATACAAGTACTCGTGATATTTGATATGGATATAAAAAGCAAATCTAAAACTATAAGATCTATTATAAAAATATATCTTTAATCCTAAACAATAGAAAGCCTAATGATTGAATGGAACAAAATGTATACACTTTTACATCCATTAACAGTTAAAATATCAGTTGTTAAATCTAAATTTTAAAGTAATTATTAAAAAATCAATAAAAGTTACAGTACGGTAATAAATGCTTAAACGAAAATCTAAATCAGCCAAATCTTAAGTGCAGTCTCTCAAGTACTTTTTGTGTAACTTTTCAATTAAAAATTGAACTTTACAATAAAAGTTTGTAATCAAGCTCAGTATGATTGAAACTTTAATTAAAGAAAATGCAAAAAAAATACCACAAGACGCAAAAAGATTATATACTCTCCCAAAAAAATGTGGACTATATTCGAAGCTTAACGACCTGATCCCTAATCAAAACACGAAGAAGAAAAAATTGAAACAAAAATAATATTTTTTTTATTTCACATGTTCTCTTTGCAACACTCCACGGAAATTATAAAGATATTTAGTTTTTAAGATATGCGAAGGGTAAAAGGTGAAAAAGATGAAGTGTATGTGTTAGGGTGGTTGGTTGATTCAGAAAATATTGCACAGAGTAGCAGATAGAGTGCTTGAAAACTAAAATGCACCATATTATTGTGATTATTATTATTTATTTATTATTATTATTAACGTAAAAAGTAGAAGAAAAATCGCTGACACACTGACCTCGATCTCGAGTTACGATCAGCGCTGAACTTACAACTGAAGACAGGCTGTCTGATATTATTCTCCTGAATCTGGAAAACCACCGGACTACACTCCGGTTCGCCGCCGAACTGGAACACGAACCGCGGATCCGGTTCAGACCGGACCACAATGTGGAGCCGAGTCGAGGGCTTTCGGTTCGGTTCGGAGCCGCTTTTGTTCCTGCGGCGGAGGCTGAGCCAGCCGCTGTGGAAGGTGATGGGGCGGTCCCGAGCGGAGGTGAGGTCGAGGGTGAGAGTGATGCGGCCGAGGAACTTGGCGGCGGAAACTCCGCAGGCACGGGCGGCGGTGCTGCCGGAGTAAACGGCGAGGCGGAGGGATATGGGGCGGCGGAGGGCCGCGGAGTCGAGGTGGAAGCCGGGGGCGGCGGTGACGGTGTCGGGAGCGGAGGAGGCAGAGGGAGAGAGAGGGAGAAGCGCGGTTTGGGAGGGGAAGTTGGTGGTGCGGATTTTGCAGAAGCATGGGGTGGTGGAAGGGTGGACGCCGGAGATTGGTGGGGCTTTGGTGGCGGAGGGAAGGTTCAGAGAGAGAGATTCTACCATGAGACGCACGAAGGGGCAAGGATCCATTGTTGCTGATGAAAGTGAAAGAACCTCTTCCGACGTTAATGGGTTTTCGAAGACATGTAAGTAGGTGTTGTCGTTGTGTACGAGAAGACAATGGTGTTATGTTATGTTACAGCTCACTGCTTTCTCTGTCTCTGTTTTTGTTCTCATGGGGTTTTACGAGAAGACGATGACGCATGGTGAGATATGTGAGGGTGGCCATTTATAGTTGCAAATTCCTCTTTTACTTCTATAACTTCCCTCTCAATATTTTGTGCAAATACAGAAACAAAATTTTATTTTTTTATTAGATAATGTATTAGATAAAGAAATTGTATTTAAAAAAAGTATGTTATTTTGTACTGGATAAAAATCGAATATTGATATTTCAATATAATTAGGATTTATAAAGATGGCAGGAAAACTAACTTGCTGTGTTTGTTTAATCGTCTGAGTGAAAATAAGATGAAATATTTAATGTACATTCACTAGAATGTTCGTCTAATCCCAGAAACTTTTTTCTCTCCTTAATTCTTTATCTTCAATTACTGATATAATTACAATAAATATCAATTTAAAACATAATTTTTTAATTCGAAATAATGATTGTAATATTTTTTCTCTTCACTCATAATTCATTAACTAAGCATTTTTAACATTAAAATATTATTTTTCATTCATTACCATGTGTTGGGCGAGTTCATTTTTCATCGCGTGTTGATTTTCTCCCTCCCTTTCATTCTTTTTTTTTCCTAAGAAAATATATGCTTTTTAGTTTATTTTTTTTCAAATTTATTCTTGGTCTTATATCTTTAAATTGATGATTTCACTCTTTCATTTTTTAAAATATGTAGTTTTAGTTTTATTTTTCATATATAAAAATAAAATTCGATTACGTCACAATATGAAATAACAATACATTCATACATTGTGTGATATTAACTTTTCTTTTATACCTAAATTTAATAAATTCACTTATTTTAAAATTTAAAGGTTAATTAAGCAATATTTAGAATACAATCATCAAAATAAAATGAGAAAAAGTGCATAGACAAATACTTAATTATTTCTTAATTTGCTTGTTGGCACCTCAAACAGCTAGGTGGAGTATGTATGACGTTGTCTTCATCCTAAGGATTATGTGAAGAATAGTTTTTTCATTTGTCTTTAACGAAACAAAAATTATGCTAACATGCATAATTGGTGATAATATGATGGTGCCAAAAAAATTTTGGTCAGTTACCGTTTATTTTAACGTTGCTCCGTTAAAACTGGATCCATAGGTTAAAGATCCTAATCCGTTTCACCAGTTTTTTTTTTTTCATTTAAATAATATTTCTTTATCATTTTGCTATTTCCAACGCAAACAATTGAAAAATATTAATTTAAAAATTTATAACTAAAATGAAATTCCCCTTCTTACACCATCCATTACTCGAGAATAGATTCAAAGTTCTGTTTAACTGTTGTTATTTATAGGTCAACCTAATGTTGTACTGAACAATGATTAAGCTTTTGAACATGTTCATATACTTCTAAGATGAAAATTTTGCCTCTGTTATTACGTCATGGAACGTCACATAGTCAAATTAGTGAATCAGCCAAACTAAAACCAAACAAACTTTGCTGCTAATTATGAAATTAGCTTCAACTAATTCGCAAGGGAATACGGGTTAAAGGCTTTTAATGATATTAGTCATTAAATTCCATCTCAATAATACGTATTAATTCTAAAATTGAAAATAAATATAAAGTAGTGAAGGAAGAAAATTTTCAATATCAAATTACAATTTAGCTTTGGGATCGTTGAAAACTATATTTTACAACTTAACATTTAACAATTGCAGTTTTTTTCTTATTGCTTATTTATTATAAAAAAGGAAATGAAACAGAGTAGGAGTTTTATTTAAAAAATTGTATACTTAATAATTATATTATACAGTTGGCCAAGATATAATCAGTTAGATATCTCATAATTAATTTTGGTATAAAATGAATAACAAAATAGAATAGAATGAACCTAAACTGTCTGTTTCATCACAGTACAAGGGATACTTATGAATTTTATCTTAAATTACCTCTTCATCCAATTCTAACTTGAGGGGGAGAGTATTGTCTGAAACAAATTATTGTTATTGGAGTCTACCAGTCTTTTACAATAACTATTTTAATATTTTAAAGAAATTAAATTAATTGTAATTTGTTTTAAATGATATAAAACACAAAAACTAATGTACATATTTATTAGCATATTATAGCATAAGAGAAAATGATTCCTGTTATGGTCTGTGGGCCCTAAACAGCTGGATTTGGGCTGTCGTCGCATTGTAAAAGAAATTGGATTTGGACAGACAGAGACACAAATTTTCCTTTGTAGACTCAATTGTTAAGGTAGCAATATTCATTTCCTTTGTATAATCTTTGACTTGACGGCGCATTTCTATTTTTTTTTCATTATTATTATTATCATGTAAAAAAATTATAGTGATGATAAATAATAAAATGCACTTTAATTTGCAGTGTCAACTCTTGAATGCATGTTTGTATTTTTTTATTGGTGTGTTTAGATGGAAAAACATTTTTATAAATTAAAATTAATTTATATTTTTCTATATGACCCCGATGAAATTCGAATTAGCTTCTAATTGCATCTCCACAAGTGGGAATTAGGATATGTTGCGGCTTAGTTTGTAATTTTGTCTTCTTCAACTGTCTCAATGGTGTGGAAAGTACTTGTAAAGGCATTTCAACACATAAGTTAAAATATGTACCAGTGAATAGTAAAACTAACAGTAATTATACGTGTGTAAGGTATTTTTTTTATTTATATTTATAAAAATGGTATTAGACTTGATCACTGTTTTTTATAGTCTATGATTATTAATTTTATTAATAGAGTGAATTTTATTAATTATTATAATGAATACCTATTTCAGATTTAGTAACATTATCCTTAACACGGCTGAAAACTGAAATCTAGTATAATACAATTATGAATAAAAAATAAATGAGATTTTTACTTTATTTCACTGAAGTAATATTAAATTATATTTATATTTATTTTTCCATTTTTAAAATATAGATTGATTTTTCTGTTTTTAATAAAATAATATTCATACATTCTTTATATATA
>Ga0099824_1005698_pt1 | contig 17439 bp, 5 predicted proteins | sample SiratrowhiteBW_FD_76837 | JGI IMG/M metagenome (GOLD analysis project Ga0099824, IMG submission 76837) | Root nodule microbial communities of legume samples collected from California, USA - Siratro white BW | ecosystem: Host-associated > Plants > Roots > Nodule | place: USA: California... | reverse complement strand
ATTAATATATTAATGTTAAATAACTGTATGTATTCAAATGTGAATGTTTCGAATGAATAGTGGTAACTTCATAAATTTGTCATTTGATTGTGATGAACTACTATTGAAGAAAAAAAACAGACAATTTAAATATATATTTTGAACAGCTAATTACGGGAAAAAAATTAAGAAAACTAAATGTATTTAAATATTTTCATAAACTAAACATATTCATGAGATCCTATAGTTTAGTAGGGTCAACACACTTAATTACGGTAAAAAGTTCTTCAACTAAATTGGTTTTACAATTAGAAAACTCTCATAGCCCATTGGTGCCAGAGTCGTTTATTTTTATCAAAATTTATGTAGTTTTCTTCCCTCTTCCTTTTGGTACATAATGATTATAGAATGGGAAAATACGAAAATGTGGAACCATATATCATCATATGTGCTAGCGGCGCCTCACACTTGTGCATAATTAAGCTGCTGGGAGTTACAAAGTCTCTGTCTCCACCTTTCACTTGCATTCATTTCAATATAATACTGTCATAAGGCCATGGGAAAAGCTGTGGTACAATAGTACTATACTATTATTTTAGCATTTCTCGAAATTTTCCATGTCTCAATGTTGGAAATGCATAATTGTAGAATAATATAATAAATGAGATAATGCAAATATAATACATAATTTATAATATTGTTGGAGATTTGGCAAGCGTAATGCGGACCATAGCCCACACTTGTCTCGCACTAGTGCCATACAGTTCAAACGTGTTACTTTGTCGCAATTTCATTTGTATGCCACAAATATTATCAATTCAATTCCCACTAAAAAAAATTAACCCAAATATATGTTGGGAATTTGTGAGGGTACACATCATTCATTCTCATTGTAAAAGTGGAAGAGAGATATATAACGAAATCGAGTTTACTTTTAACAAAAGTTAATCTGTTAATTAATAACCAGTTTTTCATGTTATCTACTTGTTATCCAGTTTCTGACTTTATCATCATAGATACTAAATAACTGACGCAAAATATGAAAATTTCTTCGTTCTACCTTAAAAAAATGCTTTTAGATATATTGCTTGATTCCCCCTTCTTTTGTTTTAGCTTTTGTAAAAAAAAAAAAACAATTTTTTTATAATTTCGTTTTGGGAACTGTTTAGGATGAAAAGATAACTTGATTGCTAAATTCGTTTTTAAATCTGAAAAATAGAAAACTCGTTCGACTATGTTAATTTTTTTTATCATTTTAATTTAAAATTACTCATTAAACAAAATAATTACTGAGATTTTAGCCTTAACAGATATTATATATATAACATATACACTACGATGTTTTTAGATTGTTTACATCGATTACTAGTTCTTCGTGCATTGCCATTTCAATTTGAGTGGATTACGAGAGTTGATTCTATTCCAAAAACATTTATTCATATATTATTAAAAATAGAAATTTAAGTTTAATTTAATCTTACAAAATCAACTTATAAGACGAGAGTTGTCTCCACACATATATTATGAATTAATCTTAATTTTAGTTGATATTTTTAACACAACTCTCATGCTAAAACTGTTTAATTTGTAAGTGTGAACTAAATATTTATAAATGATAGTAACGGGATAAGTCCATAAAATTTTGCTTAGATAACATTTATGTATATTTTTTATTTATATATTTATATTATTAACATTTTATCATTCAAATATGTTATATCTTCATTTAATTTATTTGGATAAAAAATGGTATTCCAATTTAGTTTTAATATTAATGGTTTAATTTAAAAGTTTGTTAAAATAATATTATTAACATCAATAATTATATTTTAGGTACTGTTTGTTTTAAAATTTAATAGTCCTTTATTGTTATTAAAAAATATCATAAATTATTAAGAAAAAAATTACATTTAAATTGTTCTTAACCTTCACTTCCGAACAATAGAAAATTATTAAGTATATCAAAACATTTATCTAAAATATTGAAATCACTATTCTATTATAAAATAATAGTTATTCTATTAGAAAATAACAGTTAATCTTTAGAATATTTTTTTTTTGTTTTCAGGTGTGAATGTTATAATCTTTTAAGTCCATTAAAACAATATTTTTGATGTACTGAGAGACATCCTACCCACCTCCAAAATAATGAGATATAATATGTAAAATGTTATCTATAATAAAAAAAAAACTCAAATATTCATATAATTGATTTTCTGGACTCATTTCTTCTTAAAATCTCTAACTCTTATAATTTGAGTATTTAAAGATTTTTTTACTAATAAATTACCCCTCAATCTTCAAAAATTCAAGTTTAACTTCCCAAAAATATCAAATATCTATCTTTCCACGTGAAGAGAATAAGATCTGTCTGCAATAAGATGTTTAACTATAGAAGATTAATTCATAGAGAATTCTGTCTAAGAAGGAAGCAAATTAAGGCAACTAAATAAACTAATAAATATAAAAGATAAAATAATAACAAAACATTGAAAATTAATTAATAATTGGAAAACAGAAACATCAGGCAGAACAATTAATAAATGAAAAATTTAAAATCTTAAAGTTGATGTTATCTCCAATTTGAAAGATATACATAATGACGGAATGAATTCCTCGATAATTTGCAGGCATATGAATAAAAAAAAAATTATTCACAAGTTAGCATTTTTAGTGAGTCAGTTAATATAATTCCAAATTATTAATAAATGTTATGAATAAGATTTTTTTAATTCTAATTGACATTGGTTTAGTTTAGGTTAATGACCCAGTAAGTTTTTTTCTTTTTTAGATAGAAACTTATTACATAATTGAAGGTGAAAGCAAATCAAAGGTTTGAACTTTCTCTAAGTTATTATGAGAGAAAATTCTACTTTGATAAAGTCTTCCTACAACTTCCTTGCTAACTCTAAGTTTTTTACAAGGATGATGAGTTACAATGGATGACTTGGCCTAATCGGGTTTTCAGTCAGTTGTCTCGAAAGCATCCTCCCACAATGAAGCAAGGTGAAGATATATTATAACAATGAAATAAAGAAGACGAATAGTGATAGTAGATAATGGCACTTGATCTCATGCCTAAATAGCCTATTTCTACTTTGGAAACGCAATTGCATGGATCTAGACTTGATAATTTTCTTGTCTGCAACAGAGTTGGAAACTGAAGAAATCTGAGACCTTGGGAGTGGTGAAGTAAGGTCATGGACATATACAGTCAGAAGGAATTAATAGGGCTGTTTTCCAAAGCATTTTTCAATAAATTATTGTGAACAGTTTTAAATAATTGGAATTAATTACATAATTTCTAATTGTTTTAAGAATATAATTTAATATTTTTAAATAATTTTTTTATCCTTGATTTTTCTAAAATAAATTTAAGTAAATAATTGTAAGTACATATGCCTGCGTGATTATATAATTTTACGTAATTGAATAACTCACTTTTATTAATCAATAAATATTGATTAAAATAATAATTTTAATATCAAAGTAAAATGTCAATTTTTAGTTATCATTTAATATAATTTATAATTATAGTGTTTATTAAATGATTAAAGTAGCTAACTATAAACTTTAAAACTTATAATAATATTTTTATTTAAAAAATATCTAAACGGTAAAAAAAATAAGAATATGACCTAATAACCTTCATTTCCTTAAGTTGAAATTGCAAAGCAGTAAAACAAAATGAATTAAATGGTTTTGTCTTAACTTAAAGCTTGGTTGGCCAGTATAACATTAAAAAAAAATCTAATTAGAAATAGTATCGGTTATAATTAAATTAACATTTTACCCTGCTATAAAAAAATATTTTAGTTCAATATTTAATTTAAATATTAACTAATAAAGGTGAATTATTTAATTACTTAATGTAATACATTTAGAAAAAAAATACATAAAATTAAATAACTATACAAACAAACATACAATTATTTACAAATTTTATTAAATAAATATCATTCACAAATATTAAATTTCATTTTGATAACAAGTAGAAATTTTTCAATTATTTAAAATTGTTAATAATTATTTATTAAATTTGAAAAAAAACAAAAAAAGTTCTGTTTAAGAATCGGTTTAGCATTATCTGATTTCTCAAAACAATTGGTAAAAAGGAACTGAATACACTATCGAGAAATTGGTGTGTCTGAACTGATTTCTCAACATACTAAAAAAAGGGTTATTTATGTTAGCAACGGTGTACATAGGTTATTTGAAGAAATATTTACTATAATATTTAAATATTTAAGTATTTAAATTTTTTATTAATTAATAAAAAATAGTTGGTCACTGTGGAATCGGAGTGGTCACGGGTCACGGCGTGTTTATTTTTAAGAAAAGAAAACAAAACGGAAAAAGAGTGTAGACGCAACGCAAGGTATATCTCAATCACACTCACTGAATCTTAATCTCCGCTCCCAGCTTAAGACCTTAATCTTAATCTTAATCTTAATTAAACGCCCACTAGTCTTATCTTCTTAAACTAAAACCTATATCTCTCTCCTTATTTATAATTATTTCTCCCAAAATGAAAATAAAATCCAAAAAAGAAGAAAAATGCCAAACGGAATTTGGAGCCGTCACACACCGCAAGTCAAGTCGGCAACAACGCGCGTTGCCCTCCCCCTCCAACCCTCACCCTTCTAAAAATTCAAAACATATTGAAATGAAAATATAATGTATTTATACATTACAAGTTTAATTTATAATAATAAAACAAGTGGAAATGAGTATATGAATTGATTAATTAATTAATAAATTTGAAATTTAAAAATGAGAAAATAATTGGGTGTTTCCGATAGTAGTAGTTGTAGCGGTCAAGCCGAGCCGATCCGATGACGCGAGCCACTCACACACTGGGGGTTCCCCCAACAACACGCGCCCCTCCCCGGCGACCGTACCGTATTATCCCCCACCCTTCCCACTCTTTCGCCTTGCCGTTTCGCTTTCTCTCTCTTCTTTCTCTTTCCGCATTCCCTCTCTCTTTCTCTCTCTTCTTCCCCGAACCCTAATTTCCGTTTTCCGATGCCCGACTTCAACGACTCCATCACGCCGCCGTCGCGGCCCGTCCCCGTCCGCGAGGACTGCTGGTCCGAGGAGGCCTCTTCCACGCTCGTGGACGCCTGGGGCCGACGCTACCTCGAGCTCAACCGCGGCAACCTCCGCCAGAAGGACTGGCAAGACGTCGCCGACGCCGTCAACGCGCTCCATGGCCACACCAAGAAGACGCACCGCACAGACGTCCAGTGCAAGAATCGCATCGACACCATTAAGAAGAAGTACAAGATCGAGAAGGCTAGGGTTTCGTCCTCCAACGGTACTCTCTCTTCGTCCTGGCCTTTCTACGAACGATTGGATGCTCTGATTGGCCCTAATTTCAACGCCAAGAAACCTCCTTCCTCCTCGCCGACTCCTTCGCCGCCTGTGGCTCTTCCGCTGCTGCCGCATCGGAAGAACCCTTCCTCCTCGCCTGCGATTGCCGTGACACCGACGGCCGTCGCGCTTCCTCAGAAGCGCTCCGCCGCTGCGGCGGCGATGGACGAGGGTTACTTCAGAAGGAATTATTCCGCTGTGGCTGCGGCTGCGGCTGCGGCGGAGGCTGATGAGGAGGACGAGGAAGAGGAGGAGGAGGAGGCGGACGATGTGGAGGAGGAGGAGGACGAAGATGAAGGGAGGGGGAGCGAGGTCGAGGAAGGGGAGAAGGAGAGGGAAGGGATGAGGAGGTTGGCGAAGGCGATAGAGAGGTTTGGGGAAGTGTATGAGAGAGTGGAGGGACAGAAGCTGAGGCAGATGGTGGATTTGGAGAAACAGCGGATGCAGTTTGCTAAAGATCTTGAAGTCCAGAGGATGCAGATGTTTATGGACACACAGGTTCAGCTCGAGAGAATTAAGCGCGGGAAACGATCTGGCTCTAACGGTGAGACACAATTTCTGCTTTTTTCTCCTTTTGGTTTGATTTGATCCACGTTGTACTTTTTAGTGTTTGGTTTTTCAACAAACGAATGATGTTTTGAACTTGAGGATAGTGGGTCGCCAGGGGATTCTTCAGTGAATTACTTTTTTTTTTTGGGGAAAAGAAAAATAGGTTTTGGATGTTGGTTTTAGACTCTAGGGGTTCACTGAATGCTCTGAATTGGATGTTTCTTGTAGTTCTGCAATTAAATATACTTGCAAGTGGTGCACTTTAGTACTTCGTTTTGGCAGGTTCTTTATATCATAGTTTATGGTGAGATATTTTTTTATGAACTGTTTTTCTATATAAATGGTTGAGGCATTGAGTTGAGCTAGTCCTCTTGACTATAAATTTTTAGCTGGTTTCTGATGTTGGTTTAGTATTATTATCACTTTTTTAAGCTTCTGGTGACATTGACATTGATGTGGGTGGTCTGTTAAAGCTTTTGACTGAAGTGTCCAACGTCATTTTTTTTTCTATGGCTTCTCTTAATTTGTAAGTTGGCTTGAAGTTTTTATAAACTCAAGGATTGATTAGTGTTTGGTGGACTAAAATGGTGTTCAAACCTTACAAATCACATGTATTGCTCAATAACTTCTGTATACAAATGTGTCAAGGTCTGCATGCTGTTTTTTATCTTTCTTTGTGGTAGTAGTGTGTTGAAGATTCTCACGTTTTCAAAGCTGTTTTTTAGTTCTGCATTCAGTGGCTGTTGTTAATGTTATATTTTACTTCCCTTTTGTATCTGATTGAAATAGAGCCAATCATGGTAAATTGGTGCTGTGTTCCTGCTTTTATAAATGCAGTGCTGAACCATGTGTGGTACATGTGTGCTATATTTCAACTTTCATAAATGTAACGCGGTTTTGGGTGGTTGTGGGCTAATATAGTAAGGTAAATCGGCGGAAACATGTTGATGATTGAACTCCTGGATATTTTCTGGTACACTGATGTTGATTTACGGGATAGAAACCACTACCATGTAGTAACTTCAGTAGATGGATCTTAGAAATATGATGGCAGTCATATGTTAACTAAAACTAACACAATTGATAACCCGTGATTTCTCGGTCACATTGAGAAATATTGTCTCTCTCATCCCTTCAATACCAAGAAAGGCTTTATGGATGTTATTTACTAACTTGTCTTGTTTAGTATAACTGTAAAAATGGATTCCAATTTTGGACTCCATTTTTACAAAACAACTTTAATGAGTTAATGTTGCATTTGGGTACGATCTTACAAAATTGAGGAACTTGATATTTCTCTTGTGCCCATCATGAACCTATTTCAGTCCAGTTCCATTCCAACTCAGTTGGGAGTTACGATTGATGTCACACAGCTATAAAACTGTCCACCATGTGGTTTGAATGTTCAAAGGAAAACCTTCAGAGTCCTCCCTAGTTATTTGTACTTGTCATCTGTTCTCAACGGAGGTAGGTACTGGTGGAGTCTGGCAGGAAGCTGCATCTATTGTCTGCTCCGTTCAAATCTCAAGAAAGGTGCAAGTACAAGCACAATACAATGTCCCAGACTTTCTATCTATGTGAAGGGAACTGGATTGTGTAAATAATGGGTTTGGGACACAGATAAAAGGTTTGGGAGGTTGATTTACCAAATGTCCTTTAATTAAAACTAATCCCATCCACCCAGTTTGATACATACTTTATGGTTTAAGTTGATACATTTCATTTAGATATGGGTCTATGATGAGTTAATGACTCAAGTTGCTACATAGTCATCCCTAATTGGTATGGATGTGCAAAGCAAGGCTAGGATCAAGGTATCCAATCTGTAGCTTGGTTGTTTTGTTTCTTATTTCTGCATGGTGCAGCTCTTTTCTTGCCCTCTGATTATTGCTTGCTAATCAGCATACTAGAAAAGTCAGGAGACTATTTCAGTGAAGTATCTAATATCGATGAATTAAAGTTGAGCAAGATTCCGTTTGTCCTGTACTGAAGTAGTGATGACCTAGATCCTTAGGATGGTCCTCTGCTGAGAACATGAAGTCTGTAGATGAAAGTTTGATGCTAGCTGTGGCTTACTGGTGGCTTTGATCCCCTCAGTTGGATTGGATTGGCTTCTGGTCAATTGTTCCCTCCCCCCCAAATGAATAGGTATGAAACGTTATTTGCTTGAAGAAAGGAGAACGGTGAGTTACTGCTTTAGAAGATATGGGGTTTTGTGCAAGTTTGATTTTCTTATAGGAGATAAAGAAGAGAACTGGAAGCCAGGGTGAGTTACTGGTAGGTATGGGGTTTTGTGCAAGTTTTGATTTTCTTACAGGAGAATAAAAAAGAGAATGGGAAACCAGTATACTTTTCTTTTGATGTTGTTTTCTGTCATAATATTCATAAAAATCAAGACACTGAGGAAAATGGTAATGATTCCTTTGTTTACTGAGGTTGTATTATTTTTGTTACCTTGTTTCTTATTATTATATGTGGTAGGATTATAGCTTATATCAGTTGTTAGGACTATTTTTTTTTTGCTTGATAAATGTTAATTTTACTTCCTTTTACTATCTTTTCAAAAAATCCACTTGATTCGTTTTCAGGCCAATGCTAAGTGCCCACTTTCTAGGAGGTATGGGTTTAAGAAAAATGCCAATAAGATGTTCTGTTTTCAATGCCTGCATAATTTGTAGTAATAATATTTCAACAAATAAGGAGTTACAGATGATCTATGGGGTTTTAGTTATTTTTTCTTTAAGAGTAGCAATGACAGTGTGATCCATGGTTTTGGTGGGATGAGAACTAGTGTGTTTTTGATTTTCATTCGTAAGCTTGTATGGAAAAGCAAGAACTAGTTGCATATTGGTAAATGTGAGGTTCCTTTTCAACAATAGAAAGCCAAACAGTTGTAACCTTGCTTCACATCATACTTGTATTGCTGAGCTCAGCAAGACGACTGCTTCAGATTACTAATCGATCCAAGTTTGTTTGGTTTTAGTCATTAAGGAATAAGTGTCATTCAATAGATATCTTTAGGTAAAAAAATCTGGAATTCTTATCGAGTCTCATTTTATTATGCTCTTGATTATTACCTGTGGATAAATATTACTACTCAAAAGCATTTATGTTTTTTACTTTCAATTGATTGCTTGCATATATACTATCCAGGTGCTCTAGATAAGGTGTCACTTTAGAAAGAATTAATTTTTTTGCTTTTTCAATACAATTATGTAAATGTGTCCGTTTCTTTTGACTTGAAACATACAGCATTGTTTTGTGGTTTGTTAGAATCTTGGTGATTTACGATCTGATCCATCTAACTAGTGAAATAATACCTAAATAGTAGCTGTGGATTATTCTTTCATTCTAAACATTTGGTATTTAAAGAATTAATGATAATTTGAGATTGAAGATATCTTAATTTACACTTGTCACGGCTCTGCTGAACAATTTTTGACAAAATAGTTCATTGGTGCAGATATGTATAGCTAGCCAAGTGAAGTGGGCGATGGTTAGATGATGGTGCTCGAAAAGCTGTCTTGGTTTGGGTCTAGCCGTGGGAAAGTACATATCTTCAGCTGATATACTGTCATGAGGGAATATCTCCTATAGAAATTTATCCTGGAGTAATTTTGGATTCTTTTAGCTAGCCTTTTATTTGTTGTTTTTAGCCCTTATAAATTAAATCAGCGACTGTGCTAGGCCTAATTTGGCTCCTATATAGAATTTGCTCCAATGTATAACACTCTTATGCCAAATGCCTCCCCTGTCCCTTTTCACTACCTGGTTTGTTTCTTTCAAAGCGCTGAGATGAGTTAGACAGGGTTTTACGTTTTTTAAACAACAAAACAACATAGTGTCCATTGTCTTACAGTTTTTAACATTAAAACACCGAGGTATTGATAAGTGAAAATAAATAAGTATACAAAATTTCTTGATTATTTATTTTAAAATAGCTAATATTAGCAAAAATAAACTCAGACCGTGTAAAATATGTGTACTATGTTGGAACTCTATTAAAATTTTCTCAATTGTTTTGCTTATGTTTGATATAAGCCCCTATATTTCAAAAACATAATCCGACAGGCAATTTTTACTCGTTGATGAATAACCATTGGTCGCCTTAGTCCGAGACAAAATTGGTGCTTCTCAAAATTTATGTACTATTCCACTTGTTCTAGGCCTTCATGGGTGGTTTGGATTTTGGAAAAGCTCGTTCGCAAAGGATTGTTGTGTAGACCACCCAACTTCGTTACAAAAAAACTCGAGAGTAGTGTTCATAGAAACAAAATGAAACTTGGGAATGATGATAAATAATGAAACAAAATCGTGTTTAGTCATTAATATTTTTAATAGTTAGCTTTTTTTAAAAAAATATATAGTTTTCAAAAGCTTAATAATTAAATAATTATGTAAACAAGCCATAATTATGTAAATAATTATGTTTGCGTTTCCGATCTAGTGTACTTAAAAGTACATGTCCATACATGCATATGACTAATATAATATGCAATGACTTTTTTGTGCATATTACAATGAAGAATATAATTATTTTAATCTTTTTCGGGAGATATCCAAGCTAAAAGAGTAGAAGATTCTTTAAGTTAAAACATTTAATTTCAATATTTTGTTTTGTATGGGTTTGAATCCTCTATTTATAATTAGACAAATTTCTTAGGGTAAGAATTTTGTTTCTTGATTGAAGGTGATGCTTGATAATCCTAAAATTTTCTATTATCTATCAATTGATTGATGTTTCTAATTATTATTAGACTGTTTTGATTCTATCCAAAGGCATAAAGATTTATGTAAGTTAAAAGTTGAACTCATGTAAAAGTAATTTCTGCATAACTAAAATCATATTTTTAATTTAAAAAATCAATATTTCATAGACTTAATTAAATTTTAAATCTGTTCGCAAATTTGAATACTTTTAATTATGTTTCTTTAATTTTTTCTTAAGTGAGTATTTAAAATTTTTATATTTTTTAATTGAGTTATCTCATTTAATTTTTCTTTTTGATTGAATCGTGGATCGTACAGTATTATCTTGTTTATTTGTCTCCATGGGTTAAGAGATGATTTTATGGTTAATATAAAACAATGTTACAGTCAATATAAAATGATAATTGATTTTTATTTTTTTCATTAAAAATGTGTTATATAACAATAGATTTTTTTCACCTACGTATGGTGGTGGTGACAATAACATCCTTCAGTTACTACAAGTAATAACGGGAAAATTATTAGAAAGCATACCAACCTTCTTATCTAATTCACTTGTTGTTTTACATTAAAGCTAATATAATCTTACATTAACTACAAAATCCTACACATTTTCATTCTTAACACTCATAAGAATAAGCAGAGTAAAATAATAATCATATTACTCCTTTAATAAAACGTTGTAAATACTCATTTGAAAAATATAAAAAAGTTTTAAATAGATAAAAAATTAATTTAAAAAATCCAAGTTTATAAGTAATTTGAAAGTTAGTTAACACTATTTTATAAGAAAATAAATGTAAGCAGTCCGTTATAAGAAAATACGTAGGTTTTGTCTAGTTAAAAAAAAAGGAGCAAAGCATCGCAATCCACATGAAAATCTCCACTGAGTTTTTTCTTGTTTAAAGGTAATAGCTTCATAAAATTAATCAACCTATTCCCAACTTCATTTACTTAAAAAAAAAAAAGGACCCTAACAGGAACATGGCTTTCCTTGGCAGGTAAATTAATAAATGGCAAGAAATATATGCATGAGGAACTGTTTAATACAGTTTGTTGTAAGCAAATTGAATAGCCAAAATTATGGGGGAAAATAGTTGAAAACTTCAATCCCTATAGCTTTCTTTACTCTTGTAACGAGTAAACTCGATGCCTCTGTCAACATTTTCAGCACAAAATGAAGTCCATTATAACTCTTCAAATACAGCAACCATATGAGAGATCTCATTGTTGACAGCTTCAAAGATATCAGCAGAAAAACTGCTACTTCAGAATTATACAAGGGATCGAAAAGTGCATGATTTGTTATGAGATTGTGATGAAGATTTTAATTATTGAATATTTGGACCATGCGTTCACGTGATCACCTCTTATATATGTGTATGGATGAGTGAGAGAGTAAATATAAGATCAGTATGAAATAGTAAACATCTATAAATCTATCCATTCGATCCTTAACGTTTCTATTTTGAGGAAGAGGTCTAATATGTGATAAGAACTTACAATATAAAACATATATCTATATATATTTAAGACCTACTCAGACCAAACTTGCTTCAAAAGGATTATTATGTTCAGAACTACGTACTAATTAAGTAGTGGGATTTCAATGTTTTTCTGTCATAATTTTTAGACGAAGCAGCTGAGATCATGATACTTTTAGGACATGCTCTTTCACTTTGCCATATTAAATCCCCAAGCCGAGTAAGTCTTCCTCAGGCCCTGCATGCAAGAGTGATCAGCCAAAGTGACTTGTTACAAAAATACAATACACAATCACACACTTTTGATATTATAGTATATATGTGAGAAGTCACTCTTGAAATTTGGTTGCAATATATAGAAGCATTTTCGAGAAAACTAAATCTTTATCTGTGAAAATATGCACCCAAACATTAGAAATTGCAGGGTAATTAGTCAGATAATGGGTTTCCTTTCCACATATTTAACTGAACAAGACTAGGTTATTTTTTTTTTGAACAGCGAAGAACAAAACTAGGTTATGTACGTCTAACACTTCAGATACTTGAAGAAATTCTGTATATAGTATGGTCGAACACATTTGTACCAAATACAGTTCTAATATAGACATTGCAACGCTAAACAATATATATAAACCAAAAATTAAAACAAATGTAATATACGCGTTTAGGTGAAATCAAACATTATGGTGCATGTCGTCCAACTTGTTGGGTATCAAAAGAAGTTTCATCATTCTGTATAACGCGTCTAGTTTTTTGTTTTCAGGATACATTTTACCCTAATTTCTTATAAATTTAGATTTTTAACTTATATCTTGTACATTTGTATCGCTCCAACCAGTTATTCATTCATTTTGTAACACTCATCCTAATTTTTATTTAATTTAGCTACAGTTTTAAATTTAGTAATCACAATTTTAACTGAATCTATAATTTTCTTAATCCAAACTTTAGATGAGTTTAGTGATATAGACAAAAAGTTTGATAAGTAAATTGAGAAAGTAATAAATTCTACTAATACAAACTACGCCAATTTTTACTTTAACGATAATATTAGTTTAATATAGCAACAGGAAATAAACAACTTCGAAGGTGGTTTTATTCTTTAGTTGGACGTAAACACCTACTTAAATTTTAACTGTAAAAGAAAAAAGAAAGATGGGTGGGTAAAGGGAGAATAGTCCTGGAATTTAAAGTGAGTAAGTAATACCCTAGATAATAAAATTTAAGTTTAGCCGCTATAGATGCTAATTAATGGTATGATGCATCATGATAAAAAATAGTTTATATGCATTGGAAATTTATTTATGTATATTATCACTACATAATATATTATAGTATAATCCGATCTTGGCCAAATTTGATTGTCTTATAGTAAAACATGTTGTTTAATTTCTATGAAAATATAACAAAGAATTTTGTCTCTCATCAGTTTTTGAAGATTAAAGAATTACAGTCAATTGTTAGCATGTAATTAAACATCTTGACAATTTAGTGTTTTTTTTTTATTTAATTATACAGGAAGTCCTTATATATATATTAACGTTTTTCATTAATAATTAAATAATATATTAACATACATTAACATTATTTCATATACATCTTGAAAATTCAGTGTTTTTTATTTTAATTTCTTACACTCATAATTAATAAAAACTAGTATTATATTTCAATTTTTTCAGTTTTCAAATATTCGTATTGGCAGAGTAAAAAAAACGTTTTTTTACTATTTATTCTGTCCATATTTGAAGACAAAAAAGGAAGAAAAAAACAATGTGGTAGTTTTGTAATTATTTTTTTTTAAAGAATTGAAATAGAATATTTTCTTAAAAGCCAACAAGTTAATTGACTTTTAAATTGATTAATTATTGGAGTAATCAACATTGAGTAATATATAGATAGTGATCCTTTTTTCTATATACCATTAACAGGTATATGATATAACACTTAAAGATTGTTTTAACTAGTATTTAACATTGAAGAGAAAAAATATGTTTGATTATTTTTTATAATACTATATATTTTAATTAAATTTTTATTTTTAAATTATTTTTTAATAAATACGTGAATGGAAACAAAAATATATAGACTCATCACCTAATAAATGATTTCATATAGTATAAAAAATAACAATAAATGTAAACTTTAGTTCACAAAGAATCATTTATTTATATGATCAAACATATAGTTGTCACATTGTAATCCCTAAATTTCGGTTAGGGTCTTGAATGGACTCAGTTGATAACTTCAAGTCAAAATCATTATTATTTGTTTTTTTTATCACTTCATATGGGAATCATAATTATCGTATTTAACTTTTCTTTTTTTGAAAACCAAGTAAACTCAATGATCTATTTTTTTTTTTAATTCTTAGATTAATATAATTTAGACTTTAAACCTGATTTTTTTTCTACTTTTGTCTTGTCTTTCTTTTTCAATCATTTTTATTTTCTTATAATCTTATCTAGTGTTATTACGGGTTTTAATAGTCACGTTTTTTTGTAGGCATTTTTATATTTTAGATAGATAAATTAATGACACACATGAGAGGATAATTATAAAAAGATAAACATCCAATAAAATAAAAAAACTAATCATTACATAGTAGTATTTTACCTTCTATTTATGTAAAATTAAATGTTTATATAAAATAAATAACAGATTATCAAAACTTAAATATAAGATAACTATTTTTAATAACAGTGTGACTTGAATCAAACTATATTTTTAATGGTTTCAGATACATCAAATTCAAACAAATTAAACCCGAGAGTACCCCTAAATGACTGGAAAGATGAGTAGAGGATGATAGGAAAAGGAGTGTATGTAAATGTTCTCCCTTTCTAGGCTCAATATCAACTCACCATGGAAACCAACCTTCAGCTACCTGATGCGACAACTATGAATGGTATGAGAGTGTCATTTCAATTAAATATTTGTTATTATTTATACTCTATCACTAAGTCAGTGACTCTGTCATAATTATAGTAAGATTAAATTGAAGAAAAGTTCCTCTATGCTCTTGTTAGAAATTGATATTGATGGGTAAGAAATTTTTGTTTCCAACATGCTCGAAGATATGTTCGAATAGGTAAGTATGAACTTTCCAAATTGAAGGTCACTAGTTGAAACCTTCCATGGACATGGAAGTATGTATATAAAGAAGCAGAGAGGAGAAACACTACCAACCAATATGTGGCCCAATGAAAATTTAAAATATATTAATTAAACTCAACAACAAGAGTAAGCTAGTATACGTTATTTTAGTTTTAAAACTCTTTTAGAAGCATACACATTCATGCAGATTTACATAGTTATGTATGGTCCGAACCTTAATGACAAACAGGGATATAATCCTCCCGACAGAACAATCTGGTAAGTTGAGTTTATGATTAGTATATTTCTCTGTATATACATTATGTACTTTTATTATTATTTGTAAGACAAGATTCACATTTAACTTTCCTTTCTACTTTTAGAAAATATTAGTGAATATACTTGTGGAGATTTTTGGATGGTATTTTGGAAGAGACAATATGTATATATGGTAGAGTCAAACAAAAAGGAAACGACCTAGGTCATTTTCGTGTAATCTCTCCTCACATTCACAACTACATTAATTAGTACACATTCTAAGCACACACTTGTCCATCACCGAACAAACCAAGTTTGTGTGGGTGCTGAGAGAGACAAACAGATAAAACAATTAACTTTTCTCTACATGTTTCTAATGAGACACAATTTTTATTGGACCACACTGCCGTACAAATTGTCTTAGAGAAGGATTCTGTTTTATTAATTGTAAACACCTATTAAAATAAATAACTGAATTGAAGTACGTTTCAGGTTCTACGTTAGTTTGTATGAACCACATGCAACGTATACATGAAGCTCGCATGGCCATGGGGAGCATAAACATCTAGCATAATCAGATATAGGCCCAAAATCAGCATAAAGTGCCTACCTGAGAGTTATTTAATTAGGAAACTGCAATAACAGTGCTTTGAATGATAGGAGAGAGAAAGAGAGATTGAAAAAGATAGAATGGAGAGAGAGAGAGAGAGAGAGCGAGGGTATCCTTTCTAGACTAATTATTATTCTTTGCCCTCTTTAGTTACTATATTACTCTACTCATACAATTTCTTAATCCACCATGGGAATTTAGGGTTTGTTTCTGTTATGGTTCTAGGGTTTGTGTTATGTATAGTTGTATACCCCATAGTATTTCCATAGCTAACATACTTTGTATTAGTATGAGTATATGTGATGTATATATGTATAGTGATGAGCTTTGTTAATCTACCTACCGACCCACAACTAATGACTGTTTGTCCTATCCACACAGAGAAGTGATTCGTGGCATATAAATTCAAACATAGGAAAAATCAAGAAACAAATTAATGATTGATGTTAAAAATTACCATCCATGGAATCGATCTCAAGTGGCCAATTGCTTGAGGGACTTGGGAGGGTGATGAGGGCCCTTGAGTTGGTTCTTCTTCTTCTTTTTCTTGGTGTAAGGGATTCCTCTTGCCTTTGCTTGACACTCCTTCACCTCACGAAGGTACACGCGAATGGCTCCGCCGCCAAAGGGATTGGTCTCCGGTGACCCTCCGTGCTCCTCGTAGGCGGCTCGAAGCCGTCCGATGAGCGCATCCAGACTCCCCCATGCCTGTCTGAGAGGACAGGTGCATGGCGCCGGCGGATCGGGCTGCCCGAAGAAGATGCAACCGTGGAGATGGACCTTCGTTTTGCCGAATTGGTCGAGGTAGCGGAGGAACTCCAGCACGTGGTTGAAGTTGCACTGGGAGAGTGAAACTGGGGGTGTCTGGTTCTTGAGGTACTGTCCGAAGGTGTTCCAGTCTCGGCGCTTCTGCGATTCGTAGCGGCTGAGAGGGGCGGAGACAGGCTGCTGATGGCGCTGATCAGAGGCAGCAGCGACGGGCCTTGACGATGAGGCTGAGTCGTTGTGCATTTCCGTGGACATGGTGAGTGAGAATTGGAATAGGTAGGAGTGGAAGAAGGAGAAATATGAGACAGAAGGTGGAAGAAGAGGTGAAAGAAAAGAATGTGTTAGTGCAGTGGAGAAAGATGAAAATCACATCTTGGGGTCTTTTGAGAGGACATGTTATGGGCCCTATTTCAAGGTGCTTTTGTTCCCCTTTTCCTACCCCTTCTCTCTCATATTTCTATCTCCACTTTTTACCTATTTGCACTAACTTTTATAGTATATATATATATATATATATATATATATATATATATATATATATATTATCTAAAAAAAAAGAGAAAAATAATAAAAATATATTTATTTTTTTTAGAAAATAAATATTTATATTTTATT
>Ga0099824_1005693_pt1 | contig 17451 bp, 11 predicted proteins | sample SiratrowhiteBW_FD_76837 | JGI IMG/M metagenome (GOLD analysis project Ga0099824, IMG submission 76837) | Root nodule microbial communities of legume samples collected from California, USA - Siratro white BW | ecosystem: Host-associated > Plants > Roots > Nodule | place: USA: California... | reverse complement strand
GTTTATTGATTTTTGATGTTATGTTGTTGTGTTGTTGAGGTAGGGGGAAGGGTGGGTGGTGGGGTGTTGGTTTGGGTTCTAAGAGAGCGTAACCATTTATTTGACACTGCTGCCATGCTATGACTTCATGCATTAGTCATGGCATTTTGTAATATGATGCATTTTCAGTTATGGGATGCAAGTACAGGTCAAGAATTTTCTCAATTCACTGAACATGAGAAGAGGGCTTGGTCTGTTGACTTCTCTGTTGTATGCCCCACGAAGTTTGCCAGTGGAAGTGATGATTGTACTGTCAAGCTGTGGAGCATTAGTGAGGTAAGCCCCCTTTTCATGTGCAAAAACACACACATACAGTACATACGCATCTAAGCATGTGGGTGAGCATATTTTGCTTGACTTCAAATTGGTAAGGAAGAAAGAAACTAGAGTTACAATGTAATTGAATTTTGTTTCTTTCTGAGCTTTTCTTGTATTTATGATCTGAAACATAAAATACATCGTAACTTTTGACATTCACTGTTCATTTGGGTTGATCATGGACTGGCCAACCCGTCTTAAAAATTTCAGCTAGGGTTGGGTTCTTGCGTTGAATTGGTTTGAAAATAGATAAACTTGTACCAATTGGTTGGGTAATAGGTTTGGAAATTTCAAACCTGACCTGAGCCGAACCTTTTCAAAAAGTTTGAATCAATGTTATTAGAATTGTAAGATTCGGTGCAGTTCGGCTAGCTATCAATCTCGAATGACTTTGAATATCATGGTCTATGAATGAGTTGGTGCAATTTCGTTTCATCAATATTTAGTAAGAAGTTACAATTTAGAAATTCATTATTTCTTGTTTTATACTTCTCTTTTACCAGTTCTCATGAAAAAAATTGTAAAGTCATATAAGTTTAAATGGTTAAATGAAAAGGAATTGAAAGAGCACTTATGAACGTATCCTATTTTCTCATTCCTCTGGGACTTCTTCGTTCAATGCACGCACTCTAGTTGTGTGTTTCATTTCTTTGTTTTCATTCTTTCAAAATAGAGACTTCACAAGCTTAGATATAACTAATTGTTTTGTTTTATGGTTAATTTTACTTTAAATTGTTACATTGAACTCCATATATTGGCTATATGATATATTTGAAATTATTTTTCATTGTCATTCCAAAATTAGCCTGGCTATTTTTTATCTGCAGATTGATTTGATACCCTTGGTTTGGGTTTGGGTCCAAAATTTCCTAAAACCTGACCCTTGCTCACACCTGCAAATTCCCCCCTTTAAAATAAAAAACTTGATCACTTAACCTTCTGTATTCGTATCAAGAAGATGAATGTAAGAATTTTTTTTGCCTAACCAATTGTATGGAGAAGGTTTTCTGTTAAATTGTTTTATCTTGTGTTAAATATAATTTTAGTTCCTACAAACAAGGCCATGCTTGATTTTAGTAACTAGATATAATCATTTCTTTTTGGTTCCTCATTTATGGTAATCTATGATGCACAAATATGATACGCAAATTGGATACGATACAGGCGCATGCGATATGGCTTTACGCTTATTTTAAAAGTAGAGGATGTTCTGCTTGACATATGCTTTGTTAAAAATGTTTAAAAAATTCTTAGAATGTAATAAATATATAATTGTAATTCGGAAGATTTAAATTAAAATTACATTTCTTGAACATTGTCAAAATAAAAAGTATTGTAAATCATTATCATCATAAAAACATTTATTCTTCATGGGTTTGGGTACTTCATAGATACGTATTGGTGAAGTATACTAAAGTATCTATATCGGATACGGATACATGAAACAAATTGAAGTATCAGTGCATCATATATGGTAATATGTGCCCTTATTATTATAAACAAGGGACCAAAAGGAGACATTCTTTTGTTTGGGACTAAAATCATATTCAAGACTTCTATCTTTATTTTTCAAAATAAATAATGTGGTAGTGGAGACCTGTAGTCCATAATGGATAGATTTTGCTTCACATTGTCTTTTCAAAAGTACAGGATGCTGGAAAAGAGTGAATGATAATTTCTTCCCGATAATTAATCAAGAGCTAATGCAATATAATATTTTTTTTCAGAGGAACTGTTTGGGCACAATCAGGAATGTTGCTAATGTCTGCTGTGTTCAATTCTCTGCTCATTCCTCCCATTTGCTGGCCTTTGGATCTGCAGATTACTCAACATATTGCTATGATCTTCGCAATCTTAGAAGTCCCTGGTGTGTATTGGCTGGCCATCGTAAGGCCGTTAGCTATGTCAAATTCTTGGACTCTGAAACACTTGTTTCTGCTTCTACTGATAATACATTGAAGATCTGGGATCTCAATAAAACCTCTCCTGTGGGTGCATCCATTAATGCTTGCAGCCTAACCCTGTCGGGACACACCAACGAAAAGGTTTGGTTTTAAATTTAACAGCACTGGGTGGAATTTATGTTTATGAAGTGTCTGTAAAGCTTGTTTGTTACTCTTTCAAATTGCTCTAAAAACTTCACTTTTTGGGGGTTTAAATGGAGCCTCAGATTATGGTTGATGATCTGAATATCAAAATCAATTATATGAGATCCATATTGGTTTTGAAAATGATTTGTTCACTGCTGGGGATTAACTATGCCTGCGTGTCAGGAAATAGATCTGTTTTTGACATTACACTGGCCCATCCTTATGTTTTCCTAATTGGTTAGCTGAAATCTTCTGCCCCCTTCTTGACAGAATTTTGTGGGTCTGTCAGTCGCTGATGGATACATAGCATGTGGTTCAGAAACAAATGAGGTATATATCTCCCTCACTCTCCTTGAGATTTCGTTAAAACTCTCATGACGCACTTCCTTTTTTTCACCCGCAGATTAATCTTCCTTAATTGTTTTAAAAACAGTATATATCACACGAACTCTTTCAAATGTTTGAAAATTGTGTCATGTTTTCTTGTAAATGATGTTTCTATAATGGCAAAAGAAAAAACTAAAGAATTGTGTCCTCAAGAAATTTTACAATGTCTGTAATTTATTGTATTCAAAATTTATTTAATGACCAATATAGAAAAGCGAATAGGCCAGAATTTTTTAATATCGAGCAGAAAGTTGTGGGTGTGTGCAGGCATCACAATCATGTTTTCTTGCAGGTTTTTTCCTACTATAGATCGCTTCCCATGCCAATCACTTCGCACAAATTTGGGTCCATTGATCCCATTTCTGGCAAGGACACAGAGGATGACAATGGACAGTTTGTTTCAAGTGTGTGCTGGAGAGGGAAATCCGACATGCTTATTGCAGCCAATTCAAGTGGATGTGTGAAAGTGTTGCAGATGGTTTAAAGGAAAGGCTCCCCATGGCTGAATTACAGTTTTGCGAGTTCCTGGAGTTTGTCCTTGTCACTCAGGCACTCGGCCCAATCCCATGAACCTGTTGGGAGCGTATAAAAATTCTTTTTGACATCTTGAGCTATGGCCTTTAATTTGAAGTAGAAGTGCTTCAATGTCGGCCATAATTGAATGGAGAAATATATCTGCAATCTAAATCCTCATCTGTTTTGGTAGTTGGATTCATCATCATGTGCAACTCGGACTCGCAAACCAGAATTTCACATTGTCATATGTAGAAGCTTGTCATACTTAAATATCGCTGGGATCAACCCGAGAAGCAGATTGAATACGATACTAATTAAGGTTCACTATAGAGAAACTTCTCAACAAACATTAATTGGAGAAGAAAACAAATCAAATTTCTCGTATGAGTTAAAATCAATTTGCGTACATCGGTTCTCTTAAAGCTTCCTCATCATTTAGTATTTAAAACTGATGTGCGTAATTTAATTTTAACTTTACTTAGAAATTTGATTCGAATCTGTACTTATTGATAAAATTATCTAAATTGGGCTTAAGATTTTAGAGTTGAAATAGTTGGTGCTAAGTTGGTTATTAGCTCAAGAATGTACCTGTATCCATGCAAAGGTTAACCGTGCCAATGTAAATTGTATTGCTGTCCTTTACAGATTTTTTTATTTATGAAGGACTAGCAACTGTAGGGTTTATAGGAAAAGTGATTGTTTATCATAAGATGAATCAATTCCTTGCCATGAATGGTAAGCATATAACTTCAGGTTTACAGTCTCTTTTTCTTTCTTTCTTTCCTTTTCTGTCTCTATGCCACGCTTCATCTACAAGGACTGTTTTATAATACATCGCCTTAGTAAAGTCCATGTATATTTCTATTTGTAATTGTTCAGTGTGCTAGATACTTCCAATAAAAGCTTTCGTACCACGTATTTCGTCGAGGTTATTTATTATTTAAAAGAACATTTATTTTTTTAATCATTTATAGGTTATTTTAGGTTAAGTCATATCATATCATAATCGGATTAAGCTTAAACTTCCAGAAATATGATAATTACAAAAAAGAAATCAGTACAAAATCGAAATAATTAAACCTAATAATTTTGAGTTCAATATCTATGAATACAGTTGCATTAAGCATATAATTCAACTCATACAATTTTTCCCTTCATAGAGATTAAATACGGTGCCAAACCAAAAGTAATAATAAGATTAATATAAAGACATATGTTTGTCCTAATTTTATAAATAAAATAAAACTTAATTCAAAGAGCTGAAAAATGAATTAATATAATAACTTCATAAATATTTATTTGTTTAAGTGAGTGTTGTTCTAATTTTATAAATAAATTTTTTTAATCAAATAATTTATATTGATTTGAATATCATTAACATTACGACCATTTTAACGAGATGATTTGAAATCCTAATTTGATTTGGAGAAGATTGAAACAGAAAGGACAGAGAATTGGGGAGGCAACCTCCAATAATTTATACATAGAAATATCTCCCTCCACCAAAAGTTCAGAAGCTAAAACTCTTCTCCTAAAACACAAGAAACCTCCAAAAGATTGCCAATAGTACAACTCTGCATGAAACTATGCTTCTAACCTTCCCTTAACAAGCTACATTTTGAGCTTCCATACTTGCCTTATGAGATATGCCTGTGTTAAGCAGGAGCATATAAACGTGGGGAAGATTTGCATAATCTAAAAACATGTGAATCTTCCACCACAAGTCGTGAAAGTCAAAAGGGCCTTAATCTGAGACATGGCCACAAGTTGAACTCGCATATGGACTCAAACGGCCCGATTCAAACGGTGACATGCTTCCTCTTTTCTTCACGAAACTGCTTTCGGAGTCAGAAAGATGACCGCTTGTTTTTTTTCTTCTCAAACAGGGGCTTAGGGGACTCAATGCCAACGGCGAAAACCTATCTGTTGACACAGAAACTGAGACATTATTACTTTTTCTGCTACTTGTGGATGTTCTTGGAGTACTCAATGGATGGCTTGGCGTGAGCCCCTTCAAATTGGTGTCAGTGTTGACACGTCTTATTCTTCCCGGACTCAGAGATTGGTTCAACGTCATTTGTGACTTCATCCTTGAACTATCTGTCATTCTACCATATCTAGTTAACGGTGACTGATCCATTTTTTGGGACCTTAAACTAGCCCTAGGATCCGACAAAGTGCCCTCGTGTTTTCTCCTTGAAGGAAGTGGCGGTGATGGTGATGGTGATGGTGATCGATTCCCTTTAGAGTTGCGATCCGATTCATACCCCAGAAGAGGTCGTCTTTTACTGGGGCTCAAACTACTTGGTGCCAATGATGGTGCATTCACCGTTCTCGTCCTTGATGATGGTGGTAATGATTTTGTCGTCCGCAATTTTGGCGTTCCTGTTTAAACCAGTTCATATGCATTTAGTTTCTTGCAATCAAGTTCAGCAAAATATATATGGTGTTCATGAATGATTTTTGAACGTAAAGAAGATGAAACCTTGGTCATTCTTTGTCTTCACATGTGTTTGCTTCTTTATTCTAACAGTTTTCTTGAAGGGTACTTGAGAGGAAACAGAGCGTGCGTCATCGCAAACTGATCTGGGAGTTTGAGGGAGCGGATCTTCCACTATGGATGCGTTATCATCATCACACACTGCGCTTGGTTCGTCACTCTCACTCCTGCACCCATCCTTTCGGTGGTGCTCGCAGCACTCATCTTTCGGATTCATTTTCTCTTTCTCCACAACCTTATAAGCAAACATTTCATAGGGTATCTGCGACACAGCGGACACACAAGATGAACTCTCGGTGGAAGAGCTCTTTAGGAACGTTGTCTCTATCTCGCAGCAATCGACGGGCGGAACCTCAAGATCGTTGAGCTCAGGGTTGATCACTTGGGACTCCGAGTTCATGGCAAGGAACTTTTTTATGTACCGCAAAATCCTACAGATGGAGGAGAAGCTGGGACGCTGAGAGGGGTCAGTTTGCCAGCACTTCTTGATCAAACTCACAAGGTATTTCGGAGAACGGTAAGGAAACAACGGCCTCTCACCGACCTTGATGTTCTGCATCATTCTGTCTCCTCGAAGGTGGCTATCTTCAAAAGGCACTTTCCCTGTCAACAACTCGAAGCATATCATTCCAAAGCTGTAAGCGTCGGCTTTCTCCGAAGAAGAAGCTCGGTCATTCTGCGTTTGCTCCAACCGGGATACAATTTCAGGAGCATACCAAGTTAAAGGGTTAAAGTCACTAGCGTCGGCACCACCATTTTTGACAGAAGGCAAGGCAAACCCTGCAACCTTTGCCTGAAAATAACCCTCTTGGGAGTTCCTTGACTTGAGGTAAATATTATAAGGGTTGAGTTGTCCATGATAAATGCCTTGGGCATGCAGGTACTCCATGCCTCTGGCAATCTGAAGCATGAGGTCCACCACCACAGGGACAGAGAACAAAATCTGCCTCCTCGGACCACAATTTTCTCTCATGTAAGTCCACAAATCCTTGTTCATCAACTCCATTACAAAACAAAACTCTTGCTTCTCCTCGTCGTAAAACCCGCAAAGGTATTGCAATATGTTGGGGTGAGAAAGCGAGAGAAGAGAGGAGACCTCAGCCTGGTGAGCTTCTCTCTCACCATGAAAGTTTCTCATCGCGAAACTCTGCCCCAGCCATTGGATTTCCTTGAACTCCCGCCGTTGGCCCAACCTGCGTCTCACCTGGTAATCTTTTGACCCAACAAGCACCGCAATTGGGGCGATCTCCGACCCATTAAGAAGCTTCTTGAGGAGCATATCAGCCACGCCGTGCTCGCTCTTCCTAAACGCTGCAGAACCACCACCCTCCTTGTCCTTGATGGCCTCGATGAGCCGCCACCTGTCCTCCCTCCACGCGTTCTCCAACCTCTTGCAGATCCCGCGCGGGACCAGGTACTGCTTCCCGAACCTCCATTGGAACAGCTCCGGGTCGTTCCATTCCACGTCATACTTCCGATCCAGTATCACCTTCTTCTTTGCCTTCTCCTCCGGATGCAAACCTGACACCTCCCCTGCAATCTCGATCGCCTCGATCACCGCCGGGAAATAGCAGAGAAGGTTGTGGATGTGGAACTCCACGCAGTCTCGGTGGTGGGAGAGGGTGATGGCTTTCCCCAACCAATCTTTGGAATCCAAACACTGCCTTATGTAATGCCCTCCCTCCTTGAAAACCCTGCACAGCTCTCTCAGAGGAAACTCCAGAGGCTTCCATTTGCTGTTCCTCTCTTCCAGCTTCAGGTTCTGCCGTATCTCCTCCGCGATCGTGTCCATCGCCAAACTGAATATCTCCAGGATTAAACAGCATTGCCGTTGGTTGATTTGGATTTCGTCGCGCAGAACCATAAGCGCTTTCAGACTCCCTACCACCTCTCCGATATGCCGGAACTGTTCCATTCCGGCACCTTCAATTCAAAATCTACAAAACAACGTAACGTAACGTTCAAACAATTAGATTTGAGAAGAACGTAACGTAAGCATGCGAAGAATGAATCCATGCACGGTGTGATTGCGTATAGCCTAATTCAAAACTACAACAACACAACGTTAAACTTTTTACGGTCACTGCAACCGCGATTATGTTATGATTATGACACCATCTGCTAATTGTTTACAATATAAAGGATCACGTCGAAAGTGTAATTTATGTGTGAACAAAAGAAAGGAGAGAAAGAAAAAACAGATAACGAAAGCGTAGAATACTAATTCAAAAGATGACAAAATCATACGCTTTGCGAGGCGCAAAACGAAGAACACGGACACGGGATAGAGTTTTGTTTTTTGGGGGGAGGAAGTTAGGAAGGGTGGTGGTGGTTTTGATGAATTAAGCAATAGTGAAAGTGGGAACAGAGAAAAGAAAAAGTAACGGAGAAGATGAAGAGAAGAAGAAACGGAATGTGCAAGGCATATGTTACTGGAATGAATGTTGGTGCAGTGAGGGGTTGAAGTAACCTAAGCTAATGTTTGCTGATTAACGTTGTTGATGAATAACCTAAGATTTTGGTTATGATGTTGGGAGAATGAGAATGCAAATGGGCGCTGCATGTCTCCGATGTTGGCGGGAGTTTGGTCTTGCCATGGCCACATTCTCTATCTGTACATTAGCAAATATGGTTTACCACCCTTCTTGCATTCATACTTACACAACCTATAAAAATATATTAAATACAGAAAAATTATATTTTGACACAATTATTCATGAATTAAATCTACTTCACATCAACTTTATTGAATAAATTATTATATAATAATAAAATAATTATTTATTTAAGTATCAAATAATATTTAAGCGTAAAGGTAATTTTTCTTTTAATTTAAGGAAAATGCAAACAAACCGCACCTAGTTCTCCTTATTAAAAGAAAAAGAAAAAAAAGTACTATAATTATTTTAAACTAAAATAAATTATTATTTTAACTCAAATCCCTTCATTTGGTTATATATATAATCATCTAATAGATGTGAGATTTTCTTGTGATTTATAATTATGCGTACTCACTCGTAAATATTTAAAATCAGTTTTTTAAAACGTAAACTGTTTAACAAATATATTCACTTGATTCTTTGTGTTTTAAGTTTTAACCCCAACAGTAGATTTTTTTTTTTCTTTCCTATTTGGCTATATATAGTGGGTTGACTCTATTTAATTATTGCTTGAAAGTTGTCGTACCAACCATAAAAAAGAAAAACAATTTTTTTACCTTCAGTCAAACGTTCAAAATAACAGCCAAAGTGATTAACTAAATTTGTTGTGATATTATACAATCGTCAAATTTAAGTAATGATTTCATATTTTTGTTTTAACTTTTTCTATAAACGTTTAAAAAAGAATAATATATTTTTATATAGACTAAAATTAGATTATATATAAATTATTTTCTAAAAAGTTAATATAGAAAATGACAACTACTTTATACATAACTTAATTATAGCTTTCAACATTGTATATATTTTTTTCTTCTACTATAAATACTTTTATAAAATATCATCTAAACGATCAGTTTTAAACAAAAATAAAATTTGTTAACCTTAAAACAGTTTGTTATAATATTCTCAAAACATGTTCATTCTAGTAGTCCGAGTCACCAACCATCTCTATATAAATTATAATTTTCATCTTAAACAAACATATTTTTAAGAACTATTACTTAGCATGAATGTGTTTAGGATTTTTTCTTAATGATTTTTTTTATAAGTTGTTCAAAACATATGAGTTTATGTTTTTTTCTTTATAACAAACGCGTCATTCAATAATGAATGAAAATCACATTAATTTCTTTTATCAAACTAATCTATTAGTCTTAACTATTTGATAAATTTTAATTAAAGTTTTCTATTTGATTTTTTGATTAAATAGTTCGAGAATCTATTAACTAATTCTCAAATTTCTTTTAGACTTCTCACAATATTCTTTTCAAGTCTCATGCATTTTAAACTCTAAAAATTTGTACAGAAGTTTTTGTATCTTTATATTGTATTTCTCATACTCTAGATTTTTTTTTTTTAGGGGCTATAAGCCATTAAACTGGAAGTGGTTTTCTAAATATGACACTCAACCAAACTTAATCTTTAAAAAGAAAATATTCATGTCTTTCAAAATTAGAAATATATTAATTCTTCTCTTTATTTAAATTAAAATATAATTATATGCTAAAATAGTCAACAAAAATAACAAAAATGTTAAGCTGTCTGCCCTTAGTAATTCCTAATTCAAAGATAAAATAAATAGGGTAAAATAACCTTTTAAGGCAACATCATATCCCCATACTAAAAAAAAGCACTAAATTATAATATACAGTGAGATAAATAATTTTTTTGATGTGATAAATTAATAAGATTCTAAAACTAAAATTTGATGGATTTGAAAAGGAAAGTTAGAAAAAGCATATGGCGCCAAAAGGTAACAGAGTGTCAGACTGGTTGGAATCCAAACCGAAAGGGGCAATCACATGGCCTTACCAAGCTCATAACATGCGGGTGGGCCCCACCACTGCTTTGCCCTACCGGCTTCACCGGTTGCCTCTCTCCGTTTTTTTTTTTTTTTTTCGTTTTTATTCCCTTCGTATGGTAACCGCCTTAGCCTGTTAAAACCCGTGCACCGTCTCTTCCTTCTCTTCCCATTCCCATTACTGCACTTTACGAACTTGAGAGAGAAACAGTGTTTGTGAGTCCAAACCATAAACATGGCCACTTTAAGGTTTTCTTTCGGTTTGGGACTTCTGGCTCTGCTTCTCTCTCTCATCTTCACCCTTTACCTCCCTCTCTCTGCCCATGCCCAATCCCTGCCGCCGGCACCTCCTCCCACCAGCGACGGTAACCATTGTTTTTCTTTTCTCAGATCTGCTTCCAAAATTCAAGAAAAATTACTTTTTTTTTTTTCACTGGATCTGAAAATGTGCTTGCTTTACTTGCATTGCATTGATTTGTTTTTGTGCCTTTTTTTCTCATACATTATTCAGGGACGTCCATAGATCAAGGGATTGCGTATGTGTTGATGATGCTGGCTTTGGCACTCACTTATCTCATCCATTCATCTTCCACCTTCTGAATATTTCACACCAAACCATCAATGGTGTTTCACTTCAACTGAAGGAAGAAGGTGTTATATTTATTATGGATACAGCTATTAGCATTAACATTAGGATATCATTAATTGACAACGTTATTCACAAACTGGCTATGACAGGGAAAAATTCCCCCACACCAATTCAATCTTGTTTTTTTTGGGGGTTTTCCCTGTATCTGTGTTTTCTTAGTGGCTTGTTCTTGCTACGCAGTGTTATATTCTGTTTATTGAGTGATGCCATTGTTCATCTCCCTTTGGAGACATTAGGTCATTTGATTTTCTACTATTGCTTCTCTTCGTTAAAATTGATGAACATGTAACAATCAATCTGGATGTGAAGAGTTTTTTTAATGCATGCTAATACTTCTTTTTAACCATTTGAGTTGCTGAAAAGTATTAATTTTAAGCAATTTTACCCATGGAGTAAGAGTGGTGCTAAGTATGATGGAAAACATGTGCTGTTTTGATTGGATATTTCTTTAATAAATAAAAATAATTTATTTGATAAAATAAATAATTGAATTATTTTAAAATAATTAAATAACTTCTCTTTTAAAAAATAATGGCTATATAATTTTTTAATATTATCTTTACAAAATTATATATATATATATATATATATATATATATATATATTAATTTGTACTATTTTTTAATAATTTATTTATAAAAAATAATAAATTATCAAAGTATATTTATTTTAATCTAATAAAACTTTAAATATACATATATGGTAATGCATATGTTTGCTAGTATTCTAATAATGAGCCTCATAAGTGAGATAAAAGTGTAAATATAAATACTTAAAAAATTTGTAAAACCTAATCGATATATAATTGTAATTTGTAAATCCAAATTGAGGATATGTTTTTTTTACATTACTGAAATAAAATAAATAGTATTGTTGCCATAAATTCTCTTTTGTTATTGCCATCGCAAATTTTTATTATCATTGTTATCTAATCATAAGTTGAAAAAGGGTTAAAACTACAGTTTAACACAAAAATAAGTATTTGAGTGTGTTTTATATTCCTTGATCATGTTGCAAGTTAACTGAATTGGTTGTGTGACTATTACATCATTAGTGGACTAAAACTTGGAATGGAAGATTAATGTAAAACTAAACATTCTAAAAAATATTTGGAGCAAAGTTTCGAGGCAAAATATTAATATCTAGTCAAGAACTCGCTTTCATTCCATTGTGGTAATAATCAAAGTCATCAACATTTCACAGCGGATAGATTTCACGAACATCAAAGTGGTTTGTCACATTTGAAGAAGACAAAAAAAACAAGGAACTAGAAGGTAATAAATATCAATTCATCGATAAACAGTTAATTAATCAGGAAAACAACAAGACTAGGGTACTAAATCAATTAATTTATAAACTCCTACCGCTCTCCAAGTCAGGTGTTACCGATAACAATAAATCGGTATCAATCAATTGGTTAAGGTTTTGTTGGTTTTTTGTATTTCAATTTTCTCAGTTTTCATATTTGCTTTATGCGAAGATCTAAAGGGTATTGAGTTTGATTTCTACTAAGTAAAGTTTATAACGATGTAGATAACTCTCATGAGCTGATTCTTTAAAATATCTTTTTAAATCAGTTGATGATATAAATTAATTTACTATAACAGAATACACAAATTAAATCCATTAATAAACAACTAGGCCTGATATCCGAAGCCCAGACTGTTGTCCATCTTGAGCGACTTTGTAGGCCGTGGGTAAAACACGCGTCAAAAATTCAATAGGGCCCAAATAAAAAAACAGCAGCAACGATTAGGTATTACATTCTGCACCTCCATATTTTTCAACCTCCATCTTCAAAAAATTAGAAATTCCAAATTTACCCTCATAAAAATAAATTATCAGTGAGTTTTCGTTTTTGAAGTTTTAATTACAGACTGTGGAATCTGGTGAACCATATACATTCTGGAATATTAATTCAGAATACAAAATTTATACTTTTGAACGTACAATTTTAAATATATTTTTTATTGTGTTTTGGAATACACAATATATAATATATAATTTTTATTTCAGAATATATATTCTATAATGTATTTTTTATTTTTTATTTTAGAATGTACGTTTTAAAAACTTTTTTAAAATGTATTCTAAATTATATAATACATAATGTATTATTATATTTTAGATTAGACATCCTACATTCATAAGTATATTTCTAAATATGCAATTCAGAATTTATTTTTTCAGAGATAGATTTGTTATTTCATTAACTCATATGGGTGCAGGTTTAAATTCTTGGACATGGAGAATGGAGAACCCAAACTATTAAAACCCAAAAGTGGTTCACCGAAAAGTTGATGTGGCTTCTTAGTGAAAACATTTTGGTATTTGCTTATGTGAATAAGACGATGACTTGGCTAATAAAAACTTCACTTCCACCTCCTTTTTAACTTAACCCAGTTGTCCATTTAATATTTTTAATACTGTAGGCCAGTTTTTGACTAAAGAAAAAATAACAATTTTTTTTATTCTAATATGCCGTTAAATTACAGGTATTAATGTGATATATCATTATTTATTCATTTCTCTTCATTAAACCGGAAGTGAAAGTATGTTTCTTTGTATTTTTTCGATTGAATCAAGTAGTTTTCACTTTTTATGGGTCTTACAAACAAATATTTTAAAGATGTTAAAAATGAAAATAATGAAAAGTTTTTACCAGTACACTAGTTGGTATATTCTTTTATTTAAGTCAAATATGTGTCCGTCAATAACAGAACATGCTCAAAAGAACAGGACTTTAAAATTAGGAAATGAACAAATTAGAATTGAGAGTCACGACGATGAGTAGTGTGATGAAAAATACATGGAAAAAGACGAGTTAAAAACAAGTGTGTAGAAATAATACAACTTATAGGAAAAATATTAACAATAACAACTTATGGTGTGAAAAGTATATTTCTATCTAAGCTTTACACTCTTAACTACTTAAAAAAAAAAAACAACTAATGTGTTGAAAAAAAAAAAGCGTGTCATGATCATACACTTTATAGAAAATATAATCATGTTTAGTAGAATATAAAAAGGACAAATTAAACAAAATAGAAAAAAATATGAAATTATTTTATTTTTTAAATATTCTAATTGATAAAATAATAATTACAGCATTATAGTTTCATCTCACACTCAAAAAATAAAATAAACCGAATAACTATTTAAATTGAATAACAACCAAATAAAATAACTAATGTCAATGAAATAATTATCAGTAGTAGTCTTTTATTTTAGGATTTATTTATAATTGATTTTATATTTCATAGTGTGATTAGATTGTTTTTATTAGCAATATATAATCCCTAATTTCGGTTTATTATCTTATTGATGAAGGTAGAAATGCTTGTAAGATTTTTTATGATCCTCTGTATTCACTTCTAAACTATTATTCAAGAACAATTACAAACTTTAATAACTGTAAAGAATTATTATGCAAATTTTCTAGGATTTTCAATTATTACCATTGACATAAAGATCTACTCTTTATTTCAAGTGAAGAGATTCGGTGACAAGTTGATAAAATATCTACCAGTATATTAGTATGTGATAAAATGATACTATATTTATATATGCATGAGTAATAAAATGTATGGTAAAATACTATATAGCGATAAAATTAAGGCAAATGCCAATTAATATAGTAATAGATCAGTTAAAAAAATTTAAATTTTGTATTAATTTTAATATATCTGAGGGAAATTTGCCATCCATTTATAATTTTAATTTACAGTTTAAGTAATGGTGATAAGTAGTTGGGTTAAGGCGAGAATCACGTGGTGGAGGAAATAGTAGCGATTGAAGTTGACGAGACGTGTGATGCGGGGACCATGGGAGTTTGGGACCAGATCCCCAGATGAATACACTTGCACAAAAGGAGGCCAAAAGCCGTTGGATTGATTACGTGGACGGCTGAGATTGAGGATGTAGGGGCCGCAGAATAACATGGAAGATACGCTGTATTTTTGTGATTCTGAATTGTGACTCCATCTGGGGAAGCGATTTTGGCATTTACGGTTTTTGTGTTTCTTCGATGCGGGACTTATCCCTTAACCTCTCGCTTCTTCCACCTTATCTTCTGCGCCTTCTTTTAAAAACAAAATAATAAGGCATCGGTGTTGTCCCAGTATTTATGAATACACGAATCATATGGTGATGATGGAAAATGCAAGAAACGGAAAGAGCAAATATAGGCACAAATCTAATTGCAGTGTGCAGGGTGGGGGTCCAATCTCATTCAGAATGTGAGAGTATGGTACACTAAGCAGCAAGTGGGCTTGTGAGATTCAAAAATCCCAGTTGTAGATAAGACAAATCTTGCAGGCCTTTATCTCCCTCCCACTTATTTCAACACCCTCATTAAATAACATCATAAATTTGCACATCACCATTCATCAAAGTCTAAATTAATAAACAAAATATGAAAGAGACGTTCCTTCGAGACTATCAAGAGCGAGCATGTTTGTCACTTTGACTTTTAAACGATTACGTTCTAAGTTTTAAAATGGTGTAGTGTAGCTTTTTCTGTGTTTCTGGTATGGACTGCAACATATAAGACCTGCATATTTTCTATAACAAATTCTTATTAAAAATTGAATTGTGGATAATATTGTGGAAAAGAAGGGGAAAAAGCATGAAAATGGTAAGGAAGTATTGGTCTAACGTGGTCCAAATGCAATGGCTAGGAATATGTGCTTTAGTGGCATGAAAAGTATCCAAGTATTGTGCCACTTGCTCCCCTCTGCTTCTGTCAGATACTGCGTTCAATCCAAAGGCCAAAACGCATTTTCATGTTGCCTTCAGTTTCATGTGCCACTCCGCATCTTAGAGATCCTCTCTTATTTTTTTCTTTTGCTTTTATTGGCAAATTGGGAACACGCTCAGTTTGTCTCACACAAAACGATCTTGCGTTTTGGCTTTTTGGCTTTTGAGGGTGCCCAAAAGTCTTCCTCTTTTCTCTTAAAAACAAAATGTTGCACATATTTAAGGAACATACGCACTCTACTAACTCACAAAAGACAGCCAATTCAATTCAGAATTTTCTCAAAAAAATTTATGATAGTATTCATCTATCATTGGTCAACTGAAAAAAAAAATCACAATCAATTCACATTACAACTAGAGTGAGCAATTTTTTTAACCCGTTTTGATAAATTGTCGTCATCTTTGCAATAAGAAAACTAAAAAGATTTAAAAGGAGTTATTTTCAGGATTTGTATAATTAATAAAATCTATTTAACACTTACATATAATAATGTTTTGCCTGATTGTTTCCTATTTGAAACCATATAAATCTACATGATGATAAAAGAAAAGTTTGTGTCAATTTTATGGATAAAGCGAGCCCAACAAGTAATAACTCAGTTCCTCTCCGACATGTCTAATTATTTACCGCGTTGTGGAAAAATATAAACTAACCATTTTTTTAAACAAAAAATATTAAAAATAAAAATATTGAACATCAAATTGGTCAAATTTAGAGTGGTCTCTGAAGTTACTTAATCCACGCAACATTTTCCTTATAAGTTCTCACAGCAATGCAGGCCTGACCGCACGTTCTGCTAAAAAAATAATAGTTTTAATAAGCTTTCACGTATATATCGCTCTCTCTGCTATTAATATTTGTAAATCTTAAATTCCTAACATAACCTAACCCTTTTATGCAGTCCTTTTCTGTTAGTTTAAACCTAAACTATTAAACTTTTAACAAAATAAACTATTAACTTTTCTATTAATTTTTTATATATATAATAAGTTATAAGCTTTCAGTAAAATATAATAACTTTAAATAAAATATAATATTTAAATTAAACTGTTATATATATATACACAAACACACATATAATTACCTTATTTTATATTAAATAAAAAATATATTAATAATTAAGTTATTTTTTAAAAATATAATCATCTCAATTTAAAATAATATTTTTATGTAACACCCAAAAGAACTTTCAACTTCCCTTGTTATATCTATATGTATTAATAATACTTAACATTATTTTATACCAATATTTCAAAATAATTTTAATATATATGTTTATATACATTCATCCTAAAATAAAAACATAACATGATCGTTACTCTCTTAGCAATTATATCTTTTAAACTTACATCCAGAATCATCTACTGCTGTGTATGGTATAATAATAGTATTATATAAATAACAAGCAAAACACTAAGCTATTTGAATCTAAAGAGTGTGTTATAAACAACACAAACTTACACATTCATACTAATAACATATTCATTGTTAATATCACTGTATAAATCATCCCCAACACATTACGTGAATCTATCCAATAAAAGGATATTCACTAAAAACATATTTACTCACATTTCCAATGACTCAGATGAAGTATATTCTACTAGACATTATAGTATCTAATCACTTTAAGTACATTAGGCACCTGGACTTCGTGGAATATGATAAGTTTCAGATGTACCTAAATATTCTAGAAATTATATATATATATATATATATATATATATAT
>Ga0099824_1005690_pt1 | contig 17460 bp, 12 predicted proteins | sample SiratrowhiteBW_FD_76837 | JGI IMG/M metagenome (GOLD analysis project Ga0099824, IMG submission 76837) | Root nodule microbial communities of legume samples collected from California, USA - Siratro white BW | ecosystem: Host-associated > Plants > Roots > Nodule | place: USA: California... | reverse complement strand
AGACAGTAACCCTAGTTTCTCCCTATAAATACACAACTTGTATTTGTAATCTTTAGCAATCACAAGTGAATAAAATTCCTCCTGTTGCACGTGGATTAGGGAAACCGAACCACGTTAAATCTTATGTGTTGCCCGTGTTTTTTTTTCTTCTATTCCTTGCAGATTATTTGTGTGTGTTGTTTGTTTAAGACTCATCACGTTGTTCCCTTCAATGCATTTGCATTGTATATTTGCATTTGATGGGAAAATAAAACTTGCACAATATTTTGTAACGTTGTTCCCTTCGATGCATTTGCATTGTATATTTGCGTTTGATGGGAAAATAAAAATTTGTATTCTTTGACTACTTGAGTCAATTCAATCATGTTTTATCATAAAAATCATCAGCATTTCAAGGAAAAATCTGAAATTTGAGTTGTGTGCCTTAACATGATTTATAAGAAGAATTAGATAACACAAACTTTTGATTTTGAAAGTTTAAAAATTAATTATTAAATTTCTTTTTGTAGTTATGCTTGTTGCTCATAGTTATGAAAATTGTCAGGTTTTGAAAAGTGAAATACAATATTTGATTAAAACCTTTCAAAAATCACAAAATAGAGAGTTACCTTTGGATGCATTATTAATTTATCAAAAATGTATTATGAGTAGGATGACATAATTATAGGTCTTTGAAAGAAAAAATAAGTCATATAAAACCTTATTTTCATTTAGAAAACCTTCCAGCACTCCATTTATTACATGTTTTTTGAACAAAGGTTATACTTCTAAATGTTGCCAAAAGAAGAATAGTTATCATTCTTAGCGGTAAGTTTTTTTTGGTGACCAAAAGAATAGAAAGTTGACCAACATTAAATGAACCCAAAATGATTTGGGGTCAAAGTTTATGTTTTAAAATATGTTTTATAGGTGCTTTTGAAAGGCAATAATTGAATGTGATATTTTGATAATGGTTGTTCAAGGCATACGTCCTAGAAAAATAGTAAAATTCATCAATCTCTTTTGATATGCTATGCTTGTATTGATATTATAAATGATATAATTTTAGTTGAGAGTTTGGTTTCATTATCTGGCGTTATAAGCTTTGACAATTGCATGTTTCGACATGATTGTGCCTTCATTTGTGTTTTAGTTGATAACTTGGGTGTGATTTGAAGTTTAAGATTATTGATTGAAATGTTATTTGAGGTTCTAAGTTGCTTTTTATATTCACTAGTCACGTTGCAGTTTTGATCAACCTGTTACATGAATCATCAATTACTTTGCCCTTATCTTATTTTTGCGTGTTTTTGTTTCTGTGTGGTTAAGTGTGAGAGTTGTATTTCAAGGTTTTCTACACATATTTGAGCTTTCAAGGTGTTGTCATGTAATCAAAAAGGTTTGTAAATGGAACATTGGTGGTGCTGAATTTGACAAGATTAAGATGTATTAAAGTTGTTTCAGGGCCAAAAACTATTAAATTAAAGATTTTCATGCAAGAGGTGTGAAGTTTGGAAAACAACATTACACAAATTTCATTATTGCTTGACATCTTATGCTTAGGGGGAGTATCTATGCTCATCTCAAGGAAGGAGATTTGATATGAGTATGACTTAGGTTGAATTTTCTTTAATATCTTGTAGTTTGTTGAGTTTAATTATGTATGTTTTAGCATCTTTTGTTTTTAAAATATATCTTCTTTTATGTTATTTTCTCATCTTATGCTTTTATTTCATTTAACAATTAAAAGAAATGAGAAATATCTCATTTCTTTGCTTTCAAGACTAACTCCTATAAAAATAAACTAAAAGTTAAGTGATTGAATAATTGTTATCATCTAATAAGAAACGTTGGTTGTAATTAAAAATTCAAAAACAAGTTTGAGTTAGTTGATTAAATACTTCTAATTACTTGCATTTAATAATAAATGTGTTGAAAATTTTATCTTATACGATGAAAAATCTTGACTAACAATTTTAAAGAGCTAAAATAATATATATATATATATATATATATATATATATATATATATATATATATAATAACTTTTACTTATTCTTTTAAGATATTTATTGTGGTGTATACTTATTATTTTTCTTAACATGATTTTGTAAAACTTAAATATTTACTTTTATGAAAGAAGTGAGTCAATATAATTTTTAAGTATAACATTGAAATTAATGTTTATTATAGTTGAAATTAATTTTCTTTAAAATATCCATTAATTTTCCTTAAAATATTCATTTTTTTAACCTTATTTTCTAAATTATGATAAATGTTCAATATCTAAAAACAAATCATGATAGAAATTTGATATCTAATTTATAGCGGTTTACGGAAAAGGAGAAATTGATACTAATTTAAAATTTGAGAAATTTAATGGAAGCCTTTAATAATATAAGCATAAAATTAAATAACTATATAAATATAAATAAAAAAGATTTTTAAGCCTATTTTTTAATTTATATAATGAATAGATTCTAAATTGAAAAATATATCCAGTACAATTTACGTACATTATTAGTATATACAGTGAATAAATAACAAATATATGTGAATATGTTTATTCCATTATTTTTTGGAATTTATTTTTTCCCTAATTAATAATATCCGTTAAATTCTTAAAAAAACCGTAAACTTAAAAATATGCGTTACATTCTTCTGGTTTTATTATATTTTATATTGAATAATTAAAATTTTTCATTTAAATTCTTAAAACATAATTTTACTTTTATCTAAACACAACCTAATTAATATTGACAATAGTAAATATTTTTATACAATTTTTAATTATAAATTTTTCTATAAACGAAGTCTACTTTAATCTCATAAACAATATTTAGTTGGGATTATCAAATAATAAACTTTACACAAAAATTTACCGTTTCCAAAATACATGAAGAAAAGAGAAGTAATAACTGAAATGAATGAACTGAGGAAAAAGTATGTTACATTTAATTTAACCATAATCCAAATATAACCATAGTGGCAACATCTCATCATATTCTAAATCAGATTCAAAGTTGAAACATCCATTTACTATACAAAATACTTCACTCCTTGTTTACTACACATTTATAATTGATTACTATTGTTTAACTCATCAAAAATATTAATTTTGTCTATAATTATAATGATTTTCCTTAAATTATCTTTAAATAATTAATAAATGCAAAAAAAAGTAATAAATTATTTTAAAATTAAATTTGTTAATCTTCATGAAAAAAAGAGAATCATGCACCATTCATAATATTGATTCATTATGGACTAAAATAATTAAGAATATTTTGTTAAAAATAACTCAAAAAAGATATTTTGTTTGAGACAAATTATGTTTAAAAGAAAAATGACAAGAAAGAAAACAAAAATGAAAAAGGTCTCAAATTTTCAAAGCAAAAAAAATTACATAACAAACCGGTCTTTATCTGTTTTATTTTTAACTCGTGGATTTGTTTTTTCCCGAGAAAATTCTCTCTCTTCTCTCTCTTGCTGGTTTGAATTCTTCTTCCACTCCCAGACGCGCACTCGTGCCTTCTTTCTTATTTATTGCACTTGTCATATCGTTTACACGCTCTCACCCACCAAATTTCTCATCATTAACCCTTCCTCTCTGTTTCTGAAATGGCCCTTTGATCAAACCATCATTTCAGGTATTTGTCTCTTTCTATTCAACTCTCTACTTCTCTCTTTGGGTTTTTGTTATTTTTAAAGAAATTTATGTGTTTTCGTTTCTGGGTTTTGATTGTTCGAAACATTCCATAGACGGGGTGTTTAAAGTTTCAATTTTTAACTAAATTTTTGTGTGACCCACCTTATTATTACTATTTTTAAATTTTTGTAAGAGTGTTGTTTGTGTGTGTCGTAGGTAGATCTGTGGTGGGTTTGGTCTGAAACCGGATGCATTTGTTTGATGTTTCCAAGGTTGGGATTTTGGTTATTGAGCGTGTGGAATGGATTGAACAGTTTGTTGCTACCCCTTGTGATCGATCCGCGTGATCAGTTTCTGCTTGGTCAATTTGGGAGCCTTGGATTGTTAGGGGGCATGCGAAAAATGTAAATGTTCAAAATGGGTTTCTTGGTTTATCATGCATGTGTGTGGCTTGTTTTGACTTTGGGGGTTAGGTTTTGATGGCATTGTGTCCGTTGACCTTTTTCATGTTTGTAGTGTATTGCCTGTTAATTCCATAATCATGTCTATGAGAATGATTTTTGTGGTGTTTTGTGACAGCAATACAACAAGTAACAGTTGGGTTACTGGTTTCATTTGTATTGTATTAGTTTTTAGTTATTTGCAGTGGCTTACTTTCATCAGTTAATTTTATGTTAATTTATTGTTGTTGGGTCCTTTGTTCCTTCGTTAGATAATATGTTTCCTTTTTTATAGTCTTAGCTATTGGGTGTTAGTTTCTTTAGGCCACAATTTGATGATAATGGGGGTAGTGGAATAGTGTTGGTGCTTTTAGTCTGAATTTTGTGTAATTCCTTCCGTTCATATTTTTCTTGAATGTCTAAGGCAAATGGAAAACCTAAGCTATTTTGATGGGTACTTGATAAACATAATAGATCATTGCTTTTGGAAACAATTCCTTTGCCAGAAAAGTGGACTGAACTTTGAATATTTTTGAATGATGATTGCAGCTTTTAGAAGTTAGATTTCTTTTGTTTGCTTTTATAAATTATATTCATCAGCTTTATGCTTTATTCAGCCATACAAAGTTGCTAAATTATATTTCAAAATCTATATTGCTGTCATCAGTAATTGTTTCTACCTTAATCATCCCCATAGAGGAAAGCTACTCTAGTTTAAGAGAATTGATAGATAATGGATACAAATGTTAGTTTCATAAATTAAAATAAGTTGGTGATATGCATGTAATACTTACTAATTATGTGAATTATGATAATGTACACTGTATAGAAAGAAATATGAATTCTATTTATCAAGTTTTATGTGGTCTATTGTGATTAACGAAATGCTTTTCTTTTTTGTTCTCAAAAGGGCTGCTGGGGATTGGTGGCACAAGCATGGCATCTAGTCATCCATTTTTTGATGATATACGAAGCAGATCTAGTGTTGATCCTCCTCAAACGGAAGAGCCAACTGAAATTGGTGAACTTGTGAATGAGCCTCTGCAGACTGCTCTTAAGCCTCATGGGACTGTTACAAGCAGTGTTCGTGAGCTGTTAGAGTGCCCTGTGTGTTTAAATGCTATGTACCCTCCAATCCACCAGGTTATTTTTTGGTTGATGTTCATTGCTGATTTGTTGGTTCCTAACATAGCATGTGGTTGTAACTTGTAATTTAGTAGTACTGGGGTCAATTGTGCTTTGATGCCCTGATTTAATATATAAGAATGATTGTGATGTCCAATTGACTTTTGAAAACTAGGTACTTTTCCCTTGATTTTGTTTCATGCCTTGCAATGTTTCACCTTTTTCTATGATTAGGGTGTGAATTTAGTTCTCATGATTTGGACAAGCTTATGTGCAAGTGACTTTTGAATGGAAAAATAGCTTGAAAGCGTTTATTATTATGCCAAGTGTGCTTGGATCACCTATTATAACTTTTCGCTATGCATTGCTCTTTTCCTATACAAGTGTTTTTAAAAACACTGTATATGGTGTATTTGTTTGTCTAAATTTTTGGAGTTAACCACTAATTGTGAAAAAAACTATTAAAATGGGAGGAGTTCTGAAGTAGTTTTCCAGAAACATTTGTCGTTGAACTAATTGTGATATGTCTATAGGCATACGCTGAGATGATTGGGTATCTTCAGCTTTTTTTGGTAAGATATGAAGAAATTATGAGTAATATCTCATTTGAAATGTCAAATAACCAAATCTGATTCATAAGTACCATTTCATTTGAAATAAATCCTTTGAACTTCATTTAAAGGATGTAATACTCTCATGCACGGAACAAGGATGCAAACACACTTTTTCCTTAAGGACTCAATAATGTTTGTCCTTTGTAACTTTTGGAGTTTTATTGATGTTTCTTTTAACAATTTTACGGTAAATAACCTTTTTATAAATTTGCATAACAGCATGTGCTTTGTTGATCTTTGTTGCAGTGTTCAAATGGTCACACTTTATGTTCTGGTTGCAAACCCAGAGTCCATGATCGGTGCCCTACATGTAGGCATGAGCTTGGCAACATCAGATGTCTGGCACTGGAAAAGGTGGCTGCATCATTAGAACTTCCCTGTAAATATCAAGGTTTTGGGTGCATGGGCATATACCCATATTACAGCAAGCTAAAGCATGAATCTCAATGTGCATTTAGACCTTATAATTGTCCATATGCTGGTTCAGAATGTTCTGTTATGGGTGATATACCTTACCTGGTGACCCATCTGAAAGATGATCATAAAGTGGACATGCACAATGGTTGTACTTTTAATCACCGTTATGTCAAAACAAATCCTCAAGAAGTCGAAAATGCCACGTGGATGTTAACGGTAATGTTTTGCTGAACTTCCTTCTCTCTTCCTTTGTCCAGCTATTATTGGCTGATATTAAATGATGCTGTTCTTTCTGCATGATGAGTCTTTCTCATAGTCTCACGATTTCAATTAAATTTTAATCAATAATGATAGTGTGTTGTTACTTGCTAGTATTCCTAAAGAATCCAGTGATGGATTGTGTTAGTTTCAGTTGTGTGAGGATGTAAATAACCACATACGTTTCTCTTCATCCGCATATGCCTTCATGGAAACATAGAAATGAAGTTAACTAAACTAAATCACCATTTGTAAATTTCTTATACTTGCTTCTTAAACAAGAAAAGTTATTATATTTCAGTATTTCTTAAGGAGAAACTTTAAATCTATCACAATCTTACAAAACTGACTTTATAAGGTGATTTCAGTATTTCTTAAGAAAGAATTTCAAGTCTATCGCAATCTTACAAAACTAGCTTTTAAGATGAGTTTTGCATCTATTTATAAACTATTGAAAGGCCTTATTTCTAATCGATCTAATCAATATGGGGCCTGAATTTCAGTTTTCGAATATATCATACTTTTGATATTTTGAAAATTGCCTTTATAGTTTGGATTTGTGCAAAAGCATGTTAAGTGATTTTGGAGGGGACTTGTGTTTGTAGGTTTTCAGTTGCTTTGGTCAGTATTTCTGTCTACACTTTGAAGCCTTTCAGCTAGGAATGGCTCCTGTGTACATAGCTTTTTTGCGGTTCATGGGGGATGACAACGAGGCAAAGAACTACAGCTACAGTTTGGAGGTGGGTGGAAATGGGAGGAAGATGATTTGGCAGGGTGTGCCTAGAAGCATTAGGGACAGCCACCGCAAGGTTCGTGACAGTTTTGATGGTCTCATCATTCAGAGGAGCATGGCTCTATTCTTTTCTGGGGGTGACAAGAAGGAACTCAAACTCAGAGTCACTGGGAGAATTTGGAAAGAACAGTAATGTTGTGTTGAGGTAGCCAATTGTATTAAGCATCATAGTTTGTAGGGTCCTATTTCTTAATTCTTGTCGTAGTGGTATGAATCTTCTGTTCATGTATTGCATTTTGTAACTTAGGTGGCAACATCTCTTTGCTTAGCTCTAGATCAAATGCATGAACGTGAAGGCTCATTATGATATATTTTAATATAGATGTACAATCTTAGCTTCCTCTAATCTTCTGCTTTCTTCCCACTCTGTGTTGCAAAATATCATATACTTTCTTCTCATAATGCATTTTCATCCCTAAGGTTTTAAATTTTATAGTTCTTGATTTTATAAAAAAAATCAGTGTTTAGTTTCTTTTCATAGATATATTTATTTATGATTAGTAGCTTTTTATATATAATATCATATTCAAATATAATAAAAAGTTTAATTCGATTTTTATTCTCAATTTGAAATCTAAACCAAACTCTTTTATTGGAAGAAATAATGTAGAACCAATTTTGTGATTCGAATGGATCGGACCCAATTGATTTTCCAGTTGAGAAACGGTGGGTCCTATCCATTTTTTCATATTATAATTTAGAACGACTTTAATCATTTACCTACCAATTCCATATTTGTGTTGAAATAAAAAAAAACATTATTATTCCTTAGAAAATATAAAGTCACGTCAATAAGACTGAAAACTGAATTAGGTGTTGTCAGAGGTGAGTAATTGGGTATTTTCTTGAAAATTTTTGGATGTAGATTTCTTAAGTTCGGTGCACATAATTTATTGGTTACATCTATTTAAAATTTTAATGAAAATATTTAATATATTTAAAATATTATTTATTTACTATTTTTATGTTAATAAATGAAGTGTACATATATTCCGAGAGTGAAAATTTGATGTTTTCAATTTAATTATATAATTTAATATTCAATAAATTATATGGATCGAATTTAAACTCCATTTTTTTACATTTGAAATATATCTAGTTATATTTTAATTTGAAAAAAAAAATTAATGCCAAAAAGATAAATAATAGGAGGTATTTATATTTTGGTTTCTTGGTTTCATTTCCTATTTTAATTTTTTAATTATAAAACATTAAAAACGACTTATTTTGATTCTGTACACTTTCTTAGATCAATGTGACATTTTTTACAATTAAATTTCTTTTTAAAAAAAAAAAAAACTGTCCCTTAGCTACCTAAAGCACTGTGACAAGTCACCAAGAAATTTATGGGTTCTCCTGGCCTTGAGAGTTGAAGAATCGTAGACTATCAAATGAAGTTTTGTTTTACATGTAATAAGGATAATTTAATAAAAATTACTGATATAGGCAATCAGTTTTATTTCGTTCAGTTTTACTGATAATGTAATAATAAATTTTTTTATTTTATAGTTAATTACTCAAAATAATAAAATTATATATATTTTAATATAATAAAAATGTAAATACACATGTCCCATACATTTTTGCTAGTATTTAATACGAGAACTATGACACGACAAAACAAACCACTGTTATGAATTTAAGCTTATCGGACCTAACCTTCCAAAAATTCATAATTTAAGTTAGTACTTTATTACAAATTTGCATTTTTTAAACAATACAAACCAAAATTATAATTATTTAAATTATAATTATTTATAATTACCATTCTGAATTTTATTTTTTTAGTTAGTTTCCTTCAGGAAATTAAAAAAAAAAAAAAAAAAACCTTTAATACTGCAGCTGAAAAATGTCATTAATGTTATATTGTACCCAAAACCATTTTCCTCTGGGTGAGATTAGATGTCCCATTAAAACATAATTTTGACTCATCCTCTTATTATTGTCTAGGGGTGACATTCAAGAACACTTAGCCAAATATGCTTTCCACCCTTCAAGCCGGTATTCACGTGCTGCCTCAGCAGGATTTGCTGCTTTGATTATGCCACGTCCCACAATGATTATGTCACTTCCTCTATCATGAACCACCTGCAAAAAAACAAAAACAGAAAGGCTAGAATCAACTTTTTCATTAGCTAAAATTGTGTAAAAGTTATTTCATATTAAGTTTTCTATAATCTGATTTTTAGTTTTTATTTTTATTTCTCTTTTAGAAATTCAAACAAGTGAACTTCTCTTTTTAATGCTGCTTCTGTTTCATGCTCTATGCAGTAAGCAAGTGACTGTATGGTAAACTAGTACACCCTCTTCCTTTTTCTTCCAATTTTGTTTTCAACCTAAGAAAGTACAACAAATAATGGGGGCAAAATACTTCTGCAAATCTTTATCTTAAGCAGAAACTTACTGAATATGGAGTGTTATATTGCTGGCCTAAAGCATCACCACCAGTTACCATTTGAACTCCAGGGGTTGCCTGAATGAAAGAGGGGTTTATAGGTGCTCCTGGCCATGATGCAGGATTGACTGAGATGAAGCCAATTACGAAGTCAGAATGATCCTCAGCAATTTTTACTGCAGCTGCTGTATAATCTCCCTTGGCAAGGTTACCTGCTGAACTCATTTCAGCAAGCAGTAATAGACCCCTGCCATGAGGTAAACCCTGAGCATGGTTCAAGAAACTAGTTAGGCCATGAGTTGAGGTGGTGTTGTGGTGTAAAATGATAAGATTTACAACTGGTACAGACCTTCAATTTTAGTCCATCAACAATTCCAGGACCTGAGATTATGTGAGCATTTACTATATGAGCCCAATCCAATATGTGAAAGATCCCTCTGAGACAGTGGAATAGAAGCAAGTTAATATATTGAATGCAGAAATGGATGAGAGGAATCACAGAAAGGATTCCATGACAATTGAGCAGTCATACCCTGCATATTGCATGGTCACTGTGTTACCAATATCAGCAAATTTACGATCCTCGAAGATCAAGAAGTTATGCTTTTCAGCAATCTTCAATAGAATAAACCATATATTAGACTCAGGATATCATCCACAATGCTCAAAATTCATGATATAACACCCTTATCATAGGTTAAAGGCAAGAATCATCATCCTGTTTGAATAAATCCAAGCAAATCGTCTTGGTTTTTGACTATGTCAATAATATCAGGAAGCAAAAGGTTTTTTGTGCTATCCGGAAAAGAAAAGCATATGAACAAAAAAAGAGCTTCTTTTAGCACTATACCGAGAGAAGCTTTGAGCCAAAATCAGGAGTAAAATCTGGAAAAATATCCACATGAGTCTTCAGCAGGCAAATCTCAGGTCCAACCTAAGAAAGAAACCAACCAAATAATCAAAAGAAAATATATGAACGTGGTCAATCTTCTAATTAGAATCATTTAATGTTCATAAGTCAAAGAACACATATTTCTTCAAAGTACAAAAGCAAGAAAGAATTCTGCAAGCTGATGATTCGAGCAAGCAAAATAGTAATGTCCAAGAGAATGACATCAGGAATACCTTCTCAGCAATTTCAAGCAATTCAGCTGCAGTTCCAACATCAGCAGCCAGACACAAATTACTTGCCTTCGCAGTCATTATCTCAAACAATCTCTTCCCCATTGGATTCTTTGAGAGCTTAGCCCTCTCCTCAAATGGCAAAGCCTTGACCTTTGTTGCAGGCTTCTCCACCTTTGCCAGAGCTGCAACCTTCCTATTCTCCTCTAAGAATTTCATAACAACCCCTACCATCTCCTTATCAAGTTTCCCATGATCACTCAAAATTTTCACCATTTCAGTCAATTTAATAATGGCATGCAGCTTGATGCCATTCTCCTCCAAATTTTCCCTCCCTCCTTGCTCTCTATCAATCAAGACAACAGCATCACTGATCTTCAACCCTGAAGCACGCAGTGGTGCTGCTGTTTCCAAAACCGATGTGCCGCTTGTAACCAAATCCTCAATGATCAAGCAACTCTGGCCAGGCTTGAAATCACCTTCTATAGCTTTAGCAGTGCCATAATCTTTTATTTCCTTGCGGCGCATAACCATAGGAATGTTTTGGGCAAGGGAGACACATGTGGCAATAGGTAAGGCAGTGTAAGGGACACCACATACAAGATCATAGGAAGTGGAAGAGACTGAGGAAATAAGGGTTTGAGAGATTTGCTGGAGCAGAGAAGGGTAAGATATGATGAGGCGTAGGTCAATGTAGATTGGTGAGAAGATGCCAGATTTGAGCTTGAAGTTGCCAAATTTGACAGCTGAGATCTCATGGAGTTGAAGAACTAGAGACTCTACCAATGATGATGCAGCCATTTCCTCCCTTTTTCCAGTGTCTCACAAAGAGGCTTTATGATCTCAGAGATAACCTGTCTCATCCAGTATGCATAATAAAACTGTTAAATGAAAGAGTTCGAACAACTGGTGTGCAGAGGTAAAATTTGCACAAGATATTTTTGTTCTGCAATTTTAAGCATCAGAATGGAATTCAAAGCATAGACTCCTAATTACAGCATTCTCACCTTACCTCACGGATCAAATCATATAAATTGGCCAATTCGTACAACATAACCATAATCATAATACAGAGTAATGGACAATGGCTAGAAGAAAATGAAAACTGGGTTCACTAGTAGGTCACACAGACACAGAACAATCCAACAACCTCAACACAAATTCCTAAAAAAGAGAGCCAGACCACAGTTCAACCAAAATAATTATAAGACTTCTAAGCATCATTATAAGCATCATCAGGGAATGTCCTTCAAAAACATGCTTTTGGGCCAAAACTTAGTAGATCTTAGAAACCAAAGAAGGGAATATACCTTTCAAACACGTTAACAGATATGAAACCTAGGAGGAACGATGACTGAACCGACCGAAACTAGGAGAATGGCCCTTTTTCTTAAAAAAAAAAAAAAAAAGCCAAACATCATCAGTGCTTAATCAAAAGGGTTTAAAAATCACACATACTAAAACTCAGCGAAAAAATGCAACAACACAGATAAAGCTGCAACAATTTCAATAACACGTTAAACACACAAAATAATTAAAAGAACAAAAAAAAAAAAACTTGCAGAAATAATACATAGCATGCAAAGTTCCGTTTCACAATCTTCACTTTACTCACTGACTGAACTAAAAGAGCACACTCGCAGTGAGAGAAAGAGACCTGTTATGGATGGAGATAGATAGACGGCGCTGCTTAAGTGGCTGCGTGCAATCTATGCAATGCTCTTTATTCGTTAAAAAATGCCATGTTTGGAACTGCGTTCTTATATATTCATTATATATCATTAACCCTACTATTTTCATTTATTGCCATTTGGTCCACTACTAATAATAATTAGCAACTAGGGCAATTAAAATTTGTTAAAAGGGACACAAAACTTCTAGTTTCATGGAAAAGAAATAAAATAAAAATATAAAGGTAGCTTATTTGATTCCAGATAAACACGAGAAAGGAAAGAAATTTAAAATGATGAGAACCGTATCTATTTTTTTACTCAATTTATTTTTCTCAAATCAAACACTCCTTTTTGTTCTTCATTTTTTAACTATTTTCGTTTTTATTTTATTTCTTTCATTTTGCTGCCAAAAGAACCAAACATGAAGTACCAGAACGAGAAAGTACTAAAAACATGCAAAGTTATGGCCGAACGGCACATGCAAATGGTCAGCAAAACATCTTACATTTTTAGGATGTTCAAAACAGAATCACTTTTACGATGACAAAAAAAAAAAAAAACAGTTAGATTTAGTTCGGGAAGAACCACTTAATGTTCAAAAAACATTAGTGAACCACTGTACCATAAACCAAACAAAGTCAAGAGTTAAAAAAATCGAAACATCAGAAGAAACAGTTACGGCCGAAAGAATCATTATCTGATTCGGTTCGGTTTCGTTTTCTACGGTGAACCGAACCGTGAGAGTGAGAACAGAGGAAGAAAAAGCATGGAAGTGGAAATAAGAAGGAAAAGGAGGGGGAAATGACATACGGAGATGGACGGCGGAGATGACAAGAGTTACAAGGAAAAACGAGAATAAGTGAACCGATGACTTCTTTTGAGGAGGAATTTTTTCCACCCTAGCAAAGTGAAACTTTTTTTCATATGACACATTGCCAAAAATATTTAAATATAAATTAATAATGTGGTCAAATTTTATTTTAAATAAAATTTATTATTATTATTACTGATAATGTGGTTAAATTTTATTTGAATAAATGTTTTATTCATTTTATAATATCACAGTTATTCTAAACATTTTAAACAAGTGTATTCCAATATCGAATATTAACTAATTATGATTTAATATTTTGTTGGTTTTAGTAATAATAATTTATGATTATTACTTCTACAGCTTAGTTGTTGTTGGATCTTTTATTTTTAATTTTTACGTAGGAAGATCTGAATTAAATAGAAGATATTGTGTTCACGTTAGTTACGGCGTCTTTAGGTTGAATAAATATAATCTGTAATTACACCCTCTTGTTAAAAATACCTCCTTTGGTTCAAGAGAATTTGAGTAATGATACTAAATGTTAATCATTAATTTAAAATATTAAAGTTGAACTTATTTATAAAAATATATGTATAAATTTTTTCTACTAATATAATTTTATTATATACATTTATTATTATGAATAAAAGTAAATTTTTTAATTCACTATTTATATAAGAGAACGTGAAATAAATTTTATTAATAATTAAAAGATGAATGTAACACAAATAAAAAAAATAATGAAATGAATATGACTAAGAAATAATTAAATTTTAATGTGATATCATATAATAATTATTAATGGTAAAAGGCTGCTTAAGTCACCAATTTTACAATAATTTTTAGTAGTGACAAATAATTTATGTTAAAATTTTGTATCTCGGTCTAAGATTTAAGAGTTAAGTTATTTTTAAGTTAAGGCACACGAGAGAAATGTGTTTGATGTCAAAAGAAATATGTTTAGTGTCGAAAAATTTGAGAACAATCTTTTTTAAACTTTTGATCAATATTTGATATTTCTAATATCGTGTTTGACGCAGTTAATAGTTTGAGAGTAGTCTAATTTTAGTGAAATGATACTTTTACTATATGTTCTTTGGATGGAGTATTCTAATTTCTTGATATCAATATTATATTACAAAGAAACATAAAATTAACATTTATAAAACACAAAAGTAGTAAAGATAAACTAGTGTAATTTCCTTTGAACATGTAATACTATAGTTAGAAAATGAAATCAGCGAAGGCATATTGCACTAGTAAGCATAACTTTAAGATTTTTATATCAAATATTAGATTTTAACTTATTTCAATTATCAAAAACATTCATCTTATAGATCCCACATAAATGTAAATATCACAAGATAGACATCATATATATAAATCACACAATGGACCTATTGTGCTATGAAAAGCTCATGTTAAGTTGGCTATTAACAAATACTAACATCCAATCCAATACTCAAGACTTAGATTACCAGCGAATCTAAGATAAAAGATTAGGTAAGTTTAAACATCCAATACTGAGTGTCTATATCAGGTTTCACTGTGTATAAACTCTCTCATCAATGAAACTAGACGATTTCTATTAAAATATAAAGGCTAATACTTAGTACATATAAACAAACAACAATTCTTACATTATCTCAAATGTGTGACTTTAATTTCGTCGTTCTTGTAAACATATATCATTCAGTCCACAATTCAAAACATACAATAATCTTTTCATCATCAAAACAACAATTTACTATTAAGTTATCAACATCGACTGTTTCAACCAGTTCACACAATATAAGATAACCTATTTCGTTTAACAACATTAAATTTTATTATAAATACTCTTGTATGGGAGTATTGAAACTCGAAACCACGTTCTCTTCACATACATATAATCTAAACGTAAGATCCTATAGAAAAAATTAAAATTAACTAGCTTCATGTACCTGATTAACAGAATAAACACTAACTAAAAAAGCTTCAACACTTATTGACAACAATGATAATTTAACAAAAATCCTGATTAATGATTTAAATACATCACTAGGACTTTATTTTCACAGAGACCAATTCTAATTTTTTGAAGCCCCACTTATCACATGCAAGCGTGCCTCACATGCAAGCGTACCCAAGTAAAAGGAAAAAAACTTTAAAAATTTACTAAAATAGAAAGAAATATAAATAAACTTACTCTAAACAAAATTTTGATTGGATAAAATTTTTTCTCAACTACTGCAAAATGTAATCAAATTCTAAAATAAATAAATAAAATAAATATAGAGAAAGTAAAATTTAAAAAGATGTAGAAATAGAAAAAGGACTCTTCTATTGAATATTTTTTATCCTTCTTAACAGGAGGTTACAAAAACCTCAAAAAATATGTCACCTACAGATTTATAACTGAAAACAAAAAACTCAAAACATGAATTTTAAAGAAAAATTAATTAAGACAATCAAAATTATTAACTATGAGAGCCAGCAAAAAATTGATTAATTATAATTATAAAATTCAATTATAAAGAATAGAGATATTATAAAGCAAAAATAAATTTAATCTTATATCAAAATCTAATTATAAAAAAATGTCAGTAATTTTTTAATGTGTAGGTAATATGATGTGGTATTGAAAAAGATGAATATAGAAAGTAATTTAGTGAGAAAAAAGGATTAGTAGAGAGATGAAAGGATGCAACTATATAGAAACTTAAAAAAGAAATAAAAAAAAGAGGAAAAAGAAAAAAGAATGAAGAAGAAAGAATGAATTTTAATCCTAAGGTTCTTAGGATAAGAACATAGACCTTGCAAATGCAAAACAATAATGTGATGTTATGTTTAATTAAATTTTATTATAAATATTTTTTTAAGAAATTTAAGTTACAGTATTATGTAAATAGTAAACGAAATGTTACATATCACCATGCACCGCCATGAAAAAAAAAATTCCAACATCGCTCTTCTTTCTTCCCAAAAGAAATATCTCAAGTTATTTTTGAATTTTCTTTTTACTTTTTAATAATAAAATAATGTTTTTTATATTATAATGACAAATTATTCAAGCTCATGAAGGATGTACCATTTGATTATTATTAATTATTTTATAGATATATTTCATAAATTTTATTTTACAATATTATTTCCATTCTAATTAGCTAACCACTAAAAAAGTTGTTATTTATAATAATATATGATATGATATATTTGTTTGGTATACACATTATTTATTTTATTTTTAATTGTATTTAAAATTATAAAATCTTGAAACATTTTCTTTTATAATACATAATTCTAGTAACTAATATTAATATATCCTAACTAACTCACAGAATCAATAATGTAAAAGAATTAAAAAGAACTACACATAATTTTGAACAATAACAATATATTCAATAATGAACTAAAGAAAATGATATTTATTTCACTAGTTTAAGTACAATTCGGAATATCAAATAATTCTAACAAATATATTATAGAAATAAATGTATAATTTTTATAACATAATAAATATTTGAATACAATTTTGAGAATACTAATATAGTTCTAAACTCTTTCCATTGAGTTGGTAGAGGAGGATTCTAATAGATATATATTTTCTTATTTTTCAATTTTTTCATATTCAACCGCCAAACATAACTTGCTGTGATGTAAATGAAAAAAACATCCACATTGAGATTGTATCATTCTTCTGCAATTTATGACTTTGAAATAAAGATTTCCAATCCCCATTCAATATATAGTATTTGTTTGTCCACTTTTTGAATGTTAGACAATAAGTATTTCCATAATTATCGTATGCACAAACTAGGACTCCTTTCTCAATATCGTCGTGATCTCCCAATAATGGTAAGAATTGCTCTTCTGCTTCTCTTTTATTAAGTAAAAGTCTATTCAAATTAACATTTAGATCACTATTCGTGAGCTTTTTCTTGAAAGGTTGACTATGATCTAAAACATATTTTCTAATATGAGCATTCTTTTCACAAAAACACAATTCTAATGATGAAGCATCAGCATTAATTGACTCCATATTTCCCTCCTTTTAAAACCTTCAACAAGAAAAATGTTTATAAGCATACTAACCAAAATTTATATATATATATATATATATATATATATATATATATATATATATATATATATATATATATATATATATATATATATATATATAAATATATATATTATTT
>Ga0099824_1005688_pt1 | contig 17471 bp, 6 predicted proteins | sample SiratrowhiteBW_FD_76837 | JGI IMG/M metagenome (GOLD analysis project Ga0099824, IMG submission 76837) | Root nodule microbial communities of legume samples collected from California, USA - Siratro white BW | ecosystem: Host-associated > Plants > Roots > Nodule | place: USA: California... | reverse complement strand
TTTTTAACATCTAATATAAATAAAAAATTAAAAAAAAATCAATAATCAACCAACAAAAAAAAAAAAAATAATAAAAAAAATTAAAAAAAAAAAAAAAAAAAAGTGAATTTCATACATCTGTTAATATTAACGAAGATACAATGACAACGTACGCCAGAAAAAAGAAAACTGCAATCTGTATGAAAAACTTGGGATTTTCCCTCATGTTTGGTGAAGTCACCGCCCTGGAAAGCAGAAAATTAATTATATTACGAAATCGCTTAAAAATTCACAAGGGTAAAGAATAAAAGCATGAGAGCATGTCCAAGCAGAAGTAGAAGACAGGTGCATGACAGTTTTTGAACTGATATTGTGATTTTGTTTGGTCTCTCGACCACAACGTTACCTAGCAATTCGTTGAGAGAGTCGATGAAAAGGTAAACTTTGTATGAACACAATGCCTGGTCCTGTTAGAAGAGCTGTGACCGCATTGTCACCCTGCAATTTCGATATCACGATCATATATACCACATTCTAGAGAAAACTATGGTTGTTAGAAGAATCATGTTATAAGAAAGCGATGCATGAATATCCAAGGTAGCATTATGGTCACCGTAAGGAAAATGCTAATACATTGTATAAAAGGTGGCTGTAGCCTGTATCATCTTTGTCATTATAGCATAATTGCCGACTATCGAGGGTTGACCCATGTGGATTAGAATTTTATGGATGGGTTGGATCCCTATCCTTTGCGTGGCTAAGGGAAAGGCATTCTAAAGGGCAGTATGGTTCTACAAAACTCCTAGTATGCTCGGGGTCCTAGGATGCAAAATTTACTCCCTTCATCTTGTGAGGATTTAAACTTCACCTCGCTTTAGAAAGACTTGATTGCTTTAGCAATGCAAACTCTCAATCATTGCCAGCATATATGCACAGACAATTGTGAAGTTTACTACCGAAGGTGTCATCAGCTGGTAAAGTCTTCTTCAATAAAGCATAACTTCGAAAAAATTGCAAGCAAAACCTACCATTACCAGCCAGGCAAAGTTCATGAGCCCCCACAAATCACAAAAACGTTATCCCGCTAGGTCACGGTCTTTCCTCATCCAAAAGTAATTAAAAAAAACTACTTAATATCAGTATTGATTGAATACAGAAGGCTTGAGCTATAAAAGCTACTTACCCCAAACATTGTCCTTCGTGCAGGACCATTATATTTTATTTGGATATTGACTGTACTTGTCACAGCAACAATTGAAGAAACATCAACAGCTAGAACTTCACCGATCTCAAGATTTTTCTGTGCAACTAACAAGAGTACCGAATCCAATAGAGCGTCCCAGTGAGAAATTAAGAAAGAGTATGGTGGAAAAGAAAAGTGAAAAAACTTCAAAGCAAGATCTTAATAAAATTGACATTAAAAACTACAATGATGAATTCGGGAGGAGGTGAGAGTTGCAAATGGAATAAGAAAAAGATTTTACAAGCATGTATCAGTTTAGAAGAAAGAATACCAGATCCACCCGCTAATATGAAAGCAAGCCCTTGGCCAGATAGCTTTTGCCTCAAGAATCCCTACAAAAAGAGCATGGTCTTAGAGAAATGATTGGAGGCATGCATGACAAGGAGACCTGCGTAATTGGTTTGACAAAACATTCTTCACCTATTTTCACAATGCCATTTTTTGTAATTATTACTAGTGACTGAAACTGAAAACAAAAAATGTTTTCTCAAACTAAAAAAAAACAATGAACGAAATATGGTTATAATAAGTTTCAGGGCTTATCCTAAGGAGATAAAATTGGAGAGTCATTGTTGGGAAAGAAAACATTTATTACATTCTAAATACGAAAGTCATTTATTTGCTAATATAAACTTTAATTTTTATCTCCATAACATCATTTTTTACTTAAAGAAAAGTGGTAAATAAATTTTAGGCTGAAGTTAAGATAAAAGTGGGAATTTTTATTGAGAAAGGAAACATTTATTACATTGGAAACACTAGATTCATTTATTTCCTAAGGGCTGATGCTAATAAAACTGTAAATTTTAGGGACTTTAAGGAAAATTATTAAAAGAAATTCTCAAACAATAAATGGTGGTAGATTATATGGTACCACGGAAGAACTGAAAGCGAAAGTTTAGAATTTATTTATTAATTTTCTTCTCCATACCATGGATATAATAAACTCATAAAATGAATGCAACTGCAACCTAAAAATATCAATTATGAACAAGAAATTGTATATCAATTGCAAGAAGATCCGTCAATAGACAAGTAATGCATACTACGAAATCTCTCACGTTACATTTTCGATCATATCTTTTGGTACAAAAAGAATTCCATGTAGCATTGCAGCCAACATAGACTGTACAGCTTGCAGTGCAAAAACAATGTCCAATTTTGTAACGTATCAAAAGAAAATAATCCTAAAAACGGCAAACTACATTTGCTGCCATGCATGTGATACCAAGTTAGTAACAAAGTCTAATAATAATGGGAAACATCCCAAATATCTCACCTCAGCACTAGCAACAATATTTCGTCCCCTCTGATCAACTATGTTGCTAACCTTCACATCATTGACAGAGCAAAGAAAAGCATCTGGCTACAGAGTGCAGAAAAATTCAAAAGAAAGTTATTTTGTATTCTGTTTCTCAAATTTAAAAGAAAATTCAACAAACAGTAAACCCACAGATCAAATTATAGAATCCAAAATCAAATTTAACAACTGCAAACAAATTGGTTTTACCTGACACAAAATCTCTCCATTGAACATTGCCAGATCAATCTGTAATTGAATAAGTAACAGACACATAAGCATATATATATATATATATATATATAAAGAGAAATCCAGTCATATGTATACCAATATGTGTTTAAGATGATGAATATTGAGACTGGGTAGCAATAGTTTAGAAAGGCACACAAGTACAAACCGGAAGAATTCTTGCAAAATATGGTGCAGCAATTCCAACAAATCCATCACTTGGTCCCGAATTGTGCAGAACAATGCTAGTTATTGTTTTTCCAAATAACCACTGCCATACACCTACTTCATTTTCTGGAAGGTAGGCATTTTCCATTTCAATGGATCCAGACATAAAACACATGGAACCTACAATTAAATAGCACACAGGTTCCATTAAAATATTGACAGGTGTGATTCACAAATTCTAACTTGTTCAAGTTATGCACATATACAGAGACAGATGCGGGCGAATCTATTGCCAAATTCGTATCAATATACATTAAAAAAGTATCATAACGAGGCCTACTAGGAAAACAACAAAGGAAATTATTTGCACAGCTCCACTCCCACAAAAATTTACTATTAGGTAACTCCCTACTTGATGATACTTCCCTATAGAAGAATTAGGGAGAGATAAAACAGTGATAAACATGCTTAACCAACAGGTCCTAAAGAAATTTAAGAACAAGGGATTCAATTATTCATTTTTCAAAACAACTTTCAGTATTACATTTATCAGGTACTTGGTCAAACTATTTTTGAGAGATGCTAACACACATTATTTACTATTAGCTAAAATTTGTTACAAATCATAAATTGTGTGGGTAACTTCTTATTTAATGAACCCCACTCCTAATATTATAGTTTTCAATAAATTTTAATCAATAATGAAGAATGTGAGGGTGTATTGCTAGTAGTAGTCAATATTTTAAGAAATCTAAAAAAAAAAAAAATATGATTATGTATTTGCAAACCAAATATACAGGTTATTTCATCCACAATTCATGACCAGTTGGGAGTAGGGGGGTTAAATAGACATGGCCTTATCCCCACAATCAGAGAGGTTGTTTCCGGGATTTAAACCCATGACCTCCAAGTCATAAGGCAGCAACCTTAGTATTGCACCAAGGTTCACCTTCCATTGCAATGTTCAATATTATCTATAAATCATGTTTATATCAGTCTCATATTCAAGAGCATACACTTAATATTAACGATCCAATGTGAAAGCAAAAAAAATTCATTTGATACTTTGAGAAGAAAGATCATCAACGAAAAATTCAAAACCAATGAATAAAAGTTCCCAACAACTTACCAGGCTTTGCAATGATTCTTTCCTGTGGCTTCAACATTATCTACATTTGCAAGAACCAAATGGAGAATGATAATACAATAAAGAGACAATAGATAAGAAAGTTTCCAAAGCCTCGACATTCTAAACTTTAGATCGTCACATATACCTGAACCACTTGAGCTTCACCCCCTAAAATCTGAAAAGGTATGATTGCATCTTGTGGGCTCTAAACAACAAAACATGAAAAAAAAAAACACCCTTGATAAATAATGCTTACAAGCAAAATATATGAATAAATATACTGAGAAACCTTGCTTTTTCTTAGATTCGTGTGTTAGAATATCTACTAAGCTTTTCCATTTTCTAGCACCAGTTATGCAGGCTTTTTGTGTGGTTAACTTGTTATATTCATAGCTATTTTGCTGAAAACAGTATGCATAGCATATTACATTTCTTAAAACTACACCAAACATCAAAGCAAATGTTTTTTTTTATCATTTTGCATGTTCCAGAGTAGTTTTGTTAGTTCCACAGTGCATGGACCAAAGGTGCAAATTATTATGATCTTGGACTCAACTAAACTTTGTCTATCATACAATCCAGCCATCGTATCAAATTAGCTAAATAGCAACGTCAATTGCAAAAATGTAATTTAAATACACAAATTGAACTTCTAAAGTACTCCAACTTCATAAATTACAACTCTAGTTGAGAAGTCATCAATGCATCTAACATATTAATTTAGAATTCAAACTTAACTAAGCTGTTCTAGAATCAAGACTACCAGAAATCAGTTGATTGAAAACAACGGAAGTTAAAAAAATCTGTTGTCAAGGAAAAAAATTGATGCAAGTACCTGATAAACATAAGGCTGAAAAGGTGTTGAGAAAAACGGTGCAGCCATAGCTGGGGCACGGGGGTTACTTTGAAGTTACTGGAGACAGAACGCCAACTGGAAACATAAATTTTTGTTGATAAACATAAATTTAAATTGGAAACTTAACTTGCAAACTCATAAGAGTTTACTTGAGTCCAACTAACATAAAAATAATATTTAAAGAACCGCAAGATGACATAGATGCAAGAACATAAACTTACACTAATAATTCAACATTAGAAAAATATACTATACCAGAGGACAGAATAATATACTTCTAAGTAACAGCAAACAAAATAATGAGGAAAACCATAATATATTATAACAGAGAACACAACCAACAAAATATAATTGAAAAATATACTATAACGGAGAACGCAGCCAAAACAGGGAACAACAACTCATTTTGAACGAGAAAAAATGGGTCCTGAAAGAAAGGGATGGGCTTGAAGGTGAAATCGAATCGTAGGAGACACGATGTAGAAATTGTGAACAAGGGCTTGGATTTCTGAATAGGTGATCTTGATGAACTTTGTATAAGAATAGGTGAAATCGTGAGAGAAATGAACTTCAACCCGTCACGTTGTACCTTGTCTTCGATTTGCAAATGACAGCTTCCATTTGAGCCTATTCTTGATTGATGACATGGATGGCTTTGAGGGAAAATCGCAAACCTAAGTTTCTGATTTAGTGTTCCTTGAAACAGAGCGACAAGGTGTCATTTTGGACCAAAACTGTACTGCCCTTTTCAAGTGATGAAATAGCTCCTGAAACTCACAAGTCCAACTGAGACTACACAGATTTTGGCTCACAATTCTAGGAGCATTTTGGCGCGATGGAGGCTGATTGGAATTAACGCGCGATTTTGAAAACCTTTCTATTAAAAATATTGCCAAAACTTATCATTCCCTCTGCATGAGGAGGTTTTGCACCCCAAACAAACATCTTACACTTGGTTCTTATTCTTCAAGACTAAACGAAACAAAAAAGGCTCTTTTTTTTTCCTCCAAACAACCCCAAAGGTGAAATAATCACATGTTATTGTTGAATTATTAACATATAAAAATGTAAATTATCACTTCAATGGCAAAGCATTGCACTGAGACCTAAAGTTAGGAAGGACACAGGGGAACATAACCAAATAATCATTGAAATTCAAAACCTTAGCAAGATTTTAAATTGCAGACTACATCAAGTGACACAGCCCCACTCCACTGGCCACTTAAACCACGTCAAGCTACGATTGCAAACAGCAGGCAGTCACATCCAGTGAAAACCCTGTGGACAACTGAAAACCCTAAATCCCAAAATCACTTCCCTACAAGTGTATTTCTATTAGATGATCTAGCCCACTGATCCACCCACTTGACAATTTTCACCTAACTTTCCTCCCTGATAATAGTTGCTCAGAACCAACTACATAAACAAACCCATGAGAATTAAGAAGTATCCATTAACATACAGAACTTACGCATACTTTTCCTTTGGGGTGAAAAAAAAAACCTAATATACACCGAAAACAAATTATGCACCTGATTCAACAAGACCAATGAAAGAAAAACCCAATGTTGTGCCACTGCAGTAGCTGCAGCACCTTTATACGGAAGACCTACTCTCAATTAAATCCTTGAGAGAAACATCGTAAAAGTATAAAACAAAAACCCATTGAAATTAATGGTTAATGGAGGGACTAGAAAAATGAAGAACAATATATGCAATTGAATATTGCAGAGATAAATCTCAAATCTCAAATTATCTTTCGAAACAACTCACTGAATAATAGTTTGAATCCAACCGAAAATGGTCTCAGATCTGGTTGATTAATTGACTCCCATGCGAAAGCCGAGTTTGATTCAGACAAGCATGATGCATTGCGTTACGGGGGTTCTGGTGTGTTGTGCATTTATTTTCTCTCTTCTTTTTTTTTTTTTTTCAATCCAGAAGGAAAAAGACCTTTTTCTCCTCTGCCTGTGACTGTATTGTAGCAATTTCTGGGGCACACGTGTCTTCCATTCAGACGTGGCTTGTTTCTATTGGCTAGGGTGGTCAATCTTAGAGTGAGGTCAATTTCTATTGGTTAGCGTGATCAACATCGCAGAAGATGCACTGTTTTTTTTTTACCGGGTATATATGGGAATAATAAAATCCCATAAGTATCTTTTGAGATAAAATTCAAATTAAATTCCATAAGTTGTAATTGATTCTCACAAATTTAAAAAAAAGGTTATTGTTACAACTAAATTTTTACTTGTTAAACTAGCAATTTAGTTGGATCGAATTTAATGTGTAATTTTGTGTGTTGTTTTTTAATTAGAATATTTTTATTAAATAATAATAACGATAATTTTCGTATTTGATGATATATGTATATATAAATTGATAATCGCACCGTCTCTATACATAAAATAAGTATATAATCTCTCCACTAAAATTAATTACGCCAGAGTTTGAATAATTTATATAATAATTTCATACTATCAAATCTCTTGTTTCTTTACTTTTTACATGTAATTTATAATCATTCTTACAAAATCACCATTTTAAGTTTTTGTTAAATTGTATTATTTTATTCCACTATAATTTATATTTATAAAATGTAGTATGAAAGTATATATTTTTAATATATAGTGAAAAAAAATATTTCATGATGATTTAGAATTCTACTTGTATTTCTAGTTACAATATATAATTATTTTATATGTTTTGTGCTTTTTTATTTTTATCACTTTAGTGATAATTTTTAGTCAAATTATATATATATATATATATATATATATATATATATATATATATATTATTTCAAACCATTTCGAAAGACAAACAAAAAGTTCTCTTGGTTAAAAATTACATATTAATATTTGTTATATTTGTAATTGTTGTTATATTTATAATTTTTTAATATATCTTATACATGTTTAACATTGTTATTTTAATGACAATAATAGAATATTTATGCTTTCATAATGCAAATAATAACATGTTTATGTACGTTTAACAATTTGTTCTTTTTGTGTGAAATAAAGATGATGCAAAAGAAATAAAAAAAGTTATTGTTATAATAGTTTAGGATTTAGATAAAAATGAGAAAGTTATTGTTGTAATAGTTCATCTATAATTTATTACAAGCGTTTTTCAAAACGTTATTATAACTTAATAATTTTTTCTTCACATTTCTCTTCTTCCATTTATACTCATCTCATATACTATCTTTAGATACTTATTCACTCAAATGACTAAAAATAACAATTCCATATTTTATTACAACATTTGACAATAAATCAGATCATACTTATTTTCTTTACTTTCAAATCCTACTAATCATCACTTTTTGTCAGATTTCAAACCAAGTTATCCTTTGTTTATTATCTTTGTACTTTTACACACTTAAAGCTCAAAAAGTATGTTACCAAAAACATCTTTCATCATTCTTATCGAGATCATTCATCACCTGAGTTGCTTATGTTTTAGCATCAACATCTAAGATAGAAACTTTATAATGTCTTTTTAAAAAACTAATGTTAGATTATAGAATCAATTAGCCTTTTAACTGAATTTTTATACCACCTTAAATATTTAAAACTAACATCTACTCAATATTAATACCTGTCTATCAACCTCATATAAAGTATTTTTTTTAAAAGTTAACACTTAAAACTTGTACACACAAAATCAATCCCACACTATCAACTTTAAGGATAAAAAATGTTTTACTATGATATCCCTGTGTCATCTAATTTAACTATTTTCAACAATTACAAACTTATAATTCTTCTCCTAAAAATATCAATATTAAGCAAAGGAAAGAAACATTTAAAATATTTGAATTCTTGAATATATAATATTTCATTTTTCAAAAACCAACTATTTTCTTGTTTATTTGTATACCTCCTTGTCTCATTTTTTTTTTGTCAAAATTAATTATCTAATTCCTTTATAATTGAATACTATCAAACATTTTCTTATTCTGTTAATTGAATTAAAAAAAAAAATTTAACTTATTAGATAAGTTAAGATAATATCTCACACTTAATCACCTAATGAAAATATTTATGGATAGTCACATACTCATTTACTATTACCTAAAAGTACATCTTTAAGGGTTTCATTCAATTATTGTGTAATTTATAAAGCATAGCAACTTAAATGAATCTAACACCCCAACATAGTAAGCATTTTATCTAATTTTTCTTAAAAGTCTTTTTTTTTTTTTCAAATTAAGGTAAAAAAATTGACATCTACAAAACTGTAAGCAAATATAAAGTATATGATTTGAGATATGTATATCATTATTGAACAGAAAATATCATTCTCCCATTTTTATTTATTTTTTCCATTTTATATCCGTGTTTTTTTATTATTATGAGATATTTCATTTTATCGATTATTTATAATACTACTATACTGCTTTGATATATGTTATTAGTTTTTTAAAATATATTATAATTGATTTAAAACTCATTAATGTATATGTTATATTTAAAATAAAAGAATTAACACAATTCATTGAAAATATATTAAATCTTAATAATAAATATCTGTATAACACGTCTTCCAACATAAGGAATCGAGATGCGTAACGTGGACTACAAAATTTATCTATATTGATTTTTGAATTTTACTTTATACATAACTGGAATATCTAACTCAAAATTTTGGAGAATAAACTAGATTCCCAATTTTGCATGCTATTAGAGTTATAGAAATCAACAAGAATTTGATTGGTGGGTGCAACTGCTATGTTTGATTTCAGAAAAAAAAAAATGCTATTGTCATATGGGCTTATAATTAATTTTAGAACAATAAATTTAAATAAATAAATAAACAAATGCTGAAAACGAGTTTTACTACAAAAATAAAAAAAAAAAGGAGTTAAAGGGCCTTTTTATACTAACTTACATACTTCAATATGGGTCTCACTTCACCTCCTCGCCTTATTTAGTAAGAGAATTTAACTATCATCACAAAAAAGAGTTCTTATATAATGTGTTCTTCTTTCTAAAATTAAATATAAAAGTCAGGGAAAATAAAGGTTGACTGCGAATGGAACAAGAAGCCTTTGTTCTTGCCTTCATTCGGCAACCAGCATCGTGGAAAATCGTAACAGTTCATAAGGAAAACCAGTGCCGTTCCCGTCAATATACTCTGAGATCGGCGCCGGAGTTTACCAGATTCCGATCCAGCGTCCGAATTAGGTAAACATTAGGTTATCCTAACTGCGTCCATTTAAACCGTGCGTTCTTATAGTAATTAATTAGCTTAACATTACTTCACTCCATGCATTATTCTCGATATTCACCTGATTCCACTTCGCATTGCATGCTTAAAAAGGAAAGATTAACGGTTAGTAAGTATTACTTGATTCTTCGCGCGTAATTAATTAATCATTATCGTTATTAATTTTTAATTTATCTTGTTTATTCCTTCAGGTGAAATAGGGATTAGAATTTGGTATTGGTGGCGCGATTCGTGAAAGCATTGAGAAATGAGATGAAGAAGGTCTTCCATCAAACTGCTTTCATCCTCATTAGAGAGTTGTTATGGCGTTGCTTTGGGAACAAAATTATTTGGCGAAGATTCTTTGTTCTGGTTGCTGTTTTGACTGTATCTGCTTTTGCGTTTCAAACGCTTGTGAATACTTATTTAGTTCCACCTGACAGAACCTTCGATTCTCGTCACCGAACTGATTACTCATTGTTCCAATCCTCTAGTAGTTCCCTACAGTCCGAGGAATCTCACAAAGAGGGGACACTTCAAAAGGTTCACCTCACTCTTACTAACTCCGTTATTTCACCTGATGCGTCTAACAAGTTGCTCCAATCATTCTCAGTTGAGCAAGAGAATGCAGAACCAGCAGCCCGAGTTCAAAGGAAGAGTTCGGGAACTGCGAGTAAAAACGATACAAATATTGCTGATAAGAGGAAAGGTGTAGTGTCTTTATCCCCTCGAAGGCATGTTCCTAAGAAGGTAGATGTTGATTGACACGGAAAACTTACTTTTTATTTTTAAAGTATGAGGAGGAGAGACATCATCAATAATTTGCTGAATGTATATGTATCTATGTGTGTATATATCTATCTATCTCAGAAACGCATATGGTTGTTGCCACCTAACGAGGCCCTTGTGCTAGCAAAGAGAGAGATCGATCATGCCCCTGCAGTTAATGAAGATCCTGATCTTTATGCTCCTATTTTTAGGAACATTTCTGTTTTCAAAAGGTACTTAGATTTTTTTTACTATGCACACTTATTCTCCTTCTTGTTACTGAATTGTGTCATGAATTGCTGGTGTTATCTATTGATTTATCTCAATTTCTTTAGAGGATTGAATAAAAAAGGAAAATGTCCTTTAAAGTGAACAGGAGTGTTTACAACCTTAATTTAATTCAAAGTACTTTATTATCTTAACTCATTAAATGATTTGGGCAGATACATCTAAGACAAATTACAATACATGCTTGAACAAATATTGTTCAGCAAAATAAGGTTTTACAATTTAGAAACTAGATGTTGATGTTGTTAAACTGTGAGAATATAATCCAATTCCTTCAACATATTTTTGTCTTCTACATTTGGAGGGAGACACCTTTCTTATTCCATTTAAAACTCCTTAAATTTACACTTTGGATTGACGACTGTGTTGTTTGACTGTAAATGCCATACAAAACTATTAATTAAATTATTCCATCAAAGCAAAATAAATAAATAAACTACCAGTCTTGTATTAAACCTTCTTCCACATATACCACCTTGTCTCTGTTAGAGAACTGCTTGACTTAAGAGTGTTTCCATTAATTGTTTCTCATGACAATGGGTGTTTTCCGGTACCCAAACGCTAGTGTGATTTTGTTTGAATGAATTCTTGTTGGCTGACTATCAACATAGGTCGTGTCTAATGTGGGTTGGGATTGAAGCAAAAATTTCACACTTTCTTGTTTTGTACTACAACTATTAGGGAAACAAATGTGTTGTGGGTGGCATCAATTCTCTCGTGATGGAGGCTAGGCGAGTCAAGTCACAATCGAATTGTGGCGTTTGGACTACTATGCTCTTTAGGATTTTGATCTATAGTCTGACTATTAACTATGACTTTTGATCTAATGGTAAGTGCTTGATCTAACAATTGGTATCAGAGCCTAGGTCACGAGTTTGATTCCTAGTGGGACAATTGTTGAGGGGGAGATTGTTACAAGTGACATTAATTGTCCTGTGACAGAGATTAGGTGAGCCAAGTTACAATCGAACGTGACGCTTGGGCTGCTATGCTTTTAAGTAGAAAGAATTGCGTCCTTACTATATAGCTTTTAGCCTAGTGATAGGTACTCGATCCAACAAAATGTAGATGTTAAATTCCCAAAAACGAGTGAGATACAAATTTAACCTTCAATTGATAAAAGGTTGAATCATTTTTTGAGAGAGGGGTTCAAGAGGCATTATGCATAATCTAAGACAACTCACTCTGAGCTTCAAAATGGTCTGGCTTGATTTCCATTTGATTTGACCTTTTTTGTGAAATTTGGGTTGTCTTTTAATTTTTACGTATTACTCTGATGATATTCTAGCTAAATCTCTCTTTTTATTTTACATTGGAGCAGTTTTTTTTTTTTGGCATTATTGTGGATGGAAATATGTTCTACTGATGATCATCTTTCCGAATCAAATTGTTGGTCATGATTTTTTTGTAGTGGGCACAATACTGACGGGTTAAGTTTTTGAAGAAAAAAAAAGAAGAAATGGTTTGCTTTGTAATCACTCATAAATGTAGTTGATGTTTTGTTCATGGTTGACAAAATCAACAAGAAAGAAGAGAAATTGTGATTTATAACCATACAAAACATAGTTCCTTTCTTGGTTATTAAATATTTGTCTTGTTTAGTTTGATAATATTCTTAATGGTCTAACTATATTTGGAATATGTTTAAAGTAGAAAACAAATTATATTACTTTTGTAATAGAACAACGAGTAACACGATAAAAGACATTATACATGTCCTTGTAATAGAAGATGAAGCTCATAAGCCAAAGGCTACATCATATTTTATGACAACTATTTTAAGCAAGCATTCTGAGATGAAATTTTAAAGGGGAATGCAATACAGTCTCTCTTTCAAAGAAACAGTAGAAAACTGTTATATTCCAATTTAATATGAAAAGTCGAAGGAAATTTGACAAGGATTAGTTGAAAAATCAGTGAGATAACTCTAAGAAAGAATGAGAGACTGATTAGGATTGGATAGCTCGAATAATGTTGTATATGCTCCAAATGAATATTGGAAAGAAAAGCTGTTGGTAGATTATATCCACATGCAGGAAATTCCTCCACAGATATGATGGCAATACCCATATAGGACTTCGTTTTGATTATGAACTACCACATTATTAAGGATGTGGTTAATGGGAAATTTGAGTGGTCACCTTTTTATGGGTATTGCCAAACCCAAATGGCATAGTTGAAAATTATGACTGTGAAGGCTATTGCTATCCATGATTTGGTAGTGGTTGTATAATATGTATAAATCTAGATGAAGGTATAGGGAATTATAAATAATCTTTAGGCGGGTTACGAGTGCTAGTATTGGAAATAGTGTTCAGGTTTGACGAAAACTGACATTTTAGTACCTGGTCATGAGATTTCTAGTACTGATTGAGACAAAATAAAATGAAGGGGGTTTATTGAAAATATTAGGGTTATATGGATATACTTGAGTGGATGTTACCTATTTTTCCATCAGTTATTGGAGGACTGAATGTGGAGAATTCAGCAAAGCCATGTATTAACAACCATGTCTTCAACTTATATAACCATTTGTTCATGCCATTTCTTGCAAATCCCTTGTACTTAACTTATAAAATCTAGGTCTATCAAAACTACGTGAAGAGTTAAAAGACAAGCATATGGATATGAAACTTGACATGCAGCCAATAACATAATAGTATCTAAAGTAGAGTATATTGTACTATGGTTTGCTAATAAAATGGAAGAGGAGTTGTACATGTCATATGTTCTCTATCAATAAGAAATTAAATAGCTACAGTTATGCTTGCATTTTCCATGTCGGAAATTTTATGTAAATACAATTTATCAACACAACATATCAACACAACATATTACACCAAAGCAATATAGAACTTACAGCTTCACATTAAAAACATTGTATCAATTTTCCCCCTATCATTCATCTAGTTCATGTGTAGTATTTTACACCATCTCCTCCCAAACATGTCTCTCTGGCACACAACTTGTACTATATTTATCATTTTTTCTAAGTATATCCCACTTGTTTTTTCCAGCTGACACTTTTCATATTGCCTTTCACATTCTCCATGGAATTAGAATATACCAGCTTCCTCCCTTTCTTTGAGAAGGTGGTTCTATTGTGTTCTCCTTTATAGACTTCATCCAAGCATGTTTGGATAAAATGCTCAATCTTCTTTAAATCCCATGTTTCTTTTGGCTTATGAACGTTATTATCTATTGAAGGGGTATGTACAATGCCTTTTTTCTTCTTGTTATTCACTTTTCGATTATAAAAGAAATGCCATAATTTATATTTTCTCTTCAAACATATTAAAAAGAACTACACGTTAAAAGTGTAACTGAATTACAAAGACCAACTTTTCGAAAACAATTAAAAGAATAATGTTTTGTATGGTTGTAAATAGCAATTTTTTTTTAACTTTGCGAACATTAGCCAGGACATCCAAAAAATTTGAGTAATAGCTGATTACAAAGCAAAAATTTTACTTCTAATACACAAGAAAGGATGATTTATAATTACAAAAAATAATCCATTATAATTTATAATTGATAAAAAAGTTTCCCCAAGAATTTGATTAGGATTGATAGGATTTGTTGCTGCCAACAATTTGATTGGCTACTCAATGTAAAACAAAAGCAAATTTGTACCCACAATAACAGAAAGAACCTATGGCTTGATAAAACTGTTGAGAACCATGGCATACAAGAAAAGGTTGGTGATAAATTTGAGAGAAAGGTAAATTGTTAGTTATAGATTGAGCACAAGTGTTCTTAACACAACATTTGCATGCCTTGTTTACGAGGTAAAAAAGTAATCAACTAGCAACTAACTACTAACCAACTGGTAACTAATTCCTAACTAATTATATCTCTATAATTTTCCTGCATGCTGGAAGTGCGAATTAGCATTTAGAATCGGGATGAACAATACCATACATCCTAACAAGAGGAATTGTAATGAAGTTGTCTAATGAAAAAATTAACAGAAGTACATTGTAAATGAATCATTTGAAAATTAACAATTTGAGATGAATGAACTTGGTAGCTCCAACATCAATAAAAATCTCCTTCAAATTGGGCTCTATAGGTCTCCAAAGAGCAATGTAAATTTGAGGAATAAAGCTTAAGTACACTGTAAGGCTTAACTAGGCAGAAGCATAAAAACAAGGATCAATGCCTAACCATATATGGTAGAAGCTACCCATGCTTAACCATATACGGTAGACGCTACCAACCATCAATAGCATAAGCAAAATATGAGGCCTAACCACTCAAGACAGAAATAAATATTTCAATCATAACTACCATGGGCACAAGCTTCCATCAAAGCCATCTTAAGCTGCACATTGATCCTTTTCATAAAGAACTGAAACTCTTTAAAGAAGACTACAGTCAAACATGGGAGCATAATTTTAACTTACCCAAGTGACAAAAACAGAGATATCAGATAAACCATGAACATTGAAATCGAATCACGTCCTTCGAATAAACTATATTGCTGATCATTTGGCCTTTGAATGGTAATGTTTTCTTCTTCTTCTTCTTCTTCTTCTTCTGCTTCAAAGGCTTCTTCAAGTGTGCAAAACTCAAGAACGAGAACCAGAAAGAGATTAAAAAACTTAAACCTAGGCCACAGCTTGATGTTTCTGCAATGTATTGAAACCATAGACAGAGAGGAAAGTATAGAAAGCATAAATTCATCACAGATTCTGAAGACTGTGGTAACAAAGCTTTAACTTTAGAGTTAGACTACTATATCAACTACCTTGTCAAAGAGCCACTTAGCCTAAATTCTATGACAATGATAATTAATAATTATAAATCCTTTGAAATGAGAAGCTTGAGAGGCAATTTCAGGTTACATTAACGACTATAGTCAACTCTAATTGTCTAGTAAATATTTTGGTTGACCATGTCTAAAGTTTTAATATCTTTTAGGGCCGGTTTGAACTGTTGGATTTGGTTACTTCATATTTCCACTAAGTTTGCTATCTTTAAGGGAAGATTGAAGACTTGGACCACTAGTTTAGCAATTTGATGGCTGTAACTTTTATGTTTTGGTAATTCTCTGATGGTATCATGCATATGCAAATGGATATTGCTGTATATTCAAGAAAATAATCCCTTTACTTGGTAAAATAAGCATTTTATCCTATGATCTTCACAACTCTTCTTTCCGAAAGCTTATCGTTATCAAAATGACATGAAGCTCAGTAATTGCTGATGAGGATTATGTCTTTGGTTGTACTGTATCTTTGGTATGTGAAAAGCATCATCTTACTGTATTACAAACCATCTTGAAACAAAATTGTGTCTCAACTTCAGGAGCTATGAATTGATGGAAATGACTCTTAAAGTATATATATACCGTGATGGATCAAGGCCTATTTTTCACAAACCACCCCTTAAGGGAATTTATGCTTCTGAAGGATGGTTTATGAAGTTAATGGAGGAAAATAAGCAATTTGTCACCAGGGATCCTGAAAAGGCTCACTTATTTTACCTTCCATACAGTGCGCGCCAAATGGGGTTGGCACTCTATGTTCCAGGGTCACATAGTTTAAAACCATTATCAAACTTTCTTAGGGACTATGTGAACAAGATTGCTGCAAAGTATCCCTTTTGGAATCGCACACATGGGTCGGACCATTTCCTTGTTGCTTGCCATGACTGGGTATGGGCCTTGTATCTGTTTTCAGTTAAATTGATTGATTCTGAAAATTTTAATTTGCTAACTTGATAACTGTTTAAGAGTATTAGTATTTCTAATTCTTATATTTCCATCTCTGCATGCTTTACTTTGATGTGATGGAAAAGTAAAAATGAAATTCTTTAGCAAAATTAACTTCGAAGTATCTTCGATAAAGAAAAAAAAAGGATGTACCCATATATTAGGTGCTGGCGATCTTGATGAATAGATAAATATATAACTACGATATGAAAGATTTGGCTAGTATGGGTGCACAACAGGACACTTTTAAAAAGTTTTGTATTTGTGTGTTACATGTCGCACGAACACTTTTTCTCAGTGTTTCTACCTATTTATTATAATTTAATGTACATCTCATCCTTAATTTTTTTTAATAAAAAGAAAAAATCGAAGCAAACATTCCTACTGAATGCCTTAACCCCCTACTTTTTCACATTCTTCCAGCAATTGGTCAAATCCCTTCTGTAAATTCTAATTACCCTAAAGCAACATTTATATATATATATATATATATATATATATATATATATATAGTATTTTTTTATATATAAAAAAATGCGAGTCTAGAAAATAAAAGAATGAATTTTTTGTTTTTGTACT
>Ga0099824_1005683_pt1 | contig 17478 bp, 15 predicted proteins | sample SiratrowhiteBW_FD_76837 | JGI IMG/M metagenome (GOLD analysis project Ga0099824, IMG submission 76837) | Root nodule microbial communities of legume samples collected from California, USA - Siratro white BW | ecosystem: Host-associated > Plants > Roots > Nodule | place: USA: California... | reverse complement strand
CTGTTGATGAAATTGGCGAGCCGTCCGAGGAACAGCCCGATCGGGGCGACCGCGGTCGTGATGTCGCCAAGTGACGGGATCGAGACGTTGTTGCTGCGGGCAAACAGGATCACCGCGGCAACGCAGCCGAGGAAGCCGCCGTGGAAGGACATGCCTCCCTTCCATAGTTCGAAGATTTCGGCCGGGTGCGCGATGAAGAACGGCAGATTGTAGAACAGTACGTAGCCGGTGCGGCCGCCGACGATGATGCCGATGGTGACCCAGAGGATGAAATCGTCGAGCTGCGGCAGTGTGATCGGCGCCGGCCCGCCCCACAGCCGCTCCTTCTTGATCAGCGAGCGGGCATAAATCCAGCCCAGCACGATGCCGACGATGTAGGCCAGCGCATACCAGCGGATCACGACAGGCCCGAGCGAGACCGCGACGGGATTGAAGACCGGGAAGTCGATCAGCAGGAACGGCATCGTGCGTCTTGAGGCTCAGCTCACGAGGTTGCGGCGATAGAGAGCAAGCAGCCGCTCCCAATGGCGTTCGGCGGCGTCGCGGTCATAGACCGGGCGCTTGGGGAACGCAAAGCCGTGATGCGTGCCGGGATAGATCTCGACCTCATTGTTCGATCCCTTCATGCCCGCCTTCACCTGCTCGATGATCTCCGCCGGCGCATAGATGTCGGTCTCGGCGCAGGCGAAATAGAGTTCGGCCTTGGTCTTCGCTGCGGCGAGGTGCGGGCTGTCGGGCTGGTCGGTCGCCAGATGCGTGCCGTAGATCGAGGCGGCGGCCTTGACCCGGTCGGGGAAGTGCGTTGCGGCATTCACCGCATAGCGGCCGCTCATGCAGTAGCCGACGGTGCCGACGATCGCAGTGTTCGCGGCTTTTTGCGTCTCGGCATAGCCGAGCAGCGCCTTGGTGTCTTCCATGACCAGCGGAATATTGATCGAGTTCATGTATCCGAACATGCGCTTGCGCTCGGGTGCGTCGGGGTCCGGCGGTATCGGGCCGAGCTCCATCACGCCCGACCGGTAGTACAGGTTGGGCAGCATCACGTAATAGCCCGAGGTGCCAAGCCGGCGCGCCATGTCGCGCAGCTCCTCGCGGATCGCCGGCGCATCCATGTAGAAGATCACGACGGGAAACGGTCCACCGCGTTCAGGATGGGTGATGAAGGTCGTGGTCTTGCCGTCCTTGGTCTCGATATCGACCGTGTGCTCGATCATGGCGTTTCTGCCCGCGTTGTGATTTGCGATTTCTGTTGTGGGTTCAATACGATTGCAAGGAAACCGGAGCATGACAAGGCAAGCCGCAGGGAGCCTGCCATTCGCTCCGGACTTGAACCTGTCAGCGCGGAACGCCATTGTCTTCCGCGCGACGTTAGCTGAACGCGGAGAGCTTGCGAGATGACCCAGACCACCAACCGGTTTTTCGATGAGATCGGCCGTCTGATGAACGATGCGGCGGGTGCGGCCCAGGGCGTCAAGCGCGAGGTCGATTCCGTCATGCGTAACCAGGCCGAACGCATCCTGCGCGACCTGGACCTGGTCAGGCGCGAGGAATTCGACGCGGTCAAGGACATGGCCCGCCTGGCGCGCGAGGAGAACGAGGCGCTGAAGGCGAGGATCGCCGCGCTGGAGGCCAAGCTCGGAGTGTCGCCGGGCACGGCGGGCTGAATTGCAGCCGCTCGTCGTGGCCGGGCCTGACCCGGCCATCCATCCCATCGCAAGGCTTTTCTTTCTGATGGATGTCCCGGGGCGGGCGGGGGCATGACGGGGCTGGGGTGCGGCTTGGCGCTCGGCGAGCAAGAAAAATCCCTTCATTTCCTTGTCATTTCGCCCCTTTGACGCTAAAAGCCGCCCACGTCCGCGGCCCCCGCACCCCTGGAGGCTTGCTGTGGACCTGAGCATGGGCCGCGCTGCGGCCTTTAACTTTTTAAATACAAGGACTTAACGCTATGGCGACCGTCAAGGAATTGAAGGCGACCGCGCGTCCGCAGAGCGGCAAGGGGGCCGCCCGGGCAGAGCGTCGCGCCGGGAGAGTTCCCGGAGTGATCTACGGCAACAACCAGCCCCCCGTGACCATCTCGGTCGAGGATCGCGAACTGCGCCAGCGCATTCTCGCGGGCCGGTTCCTGACCACGATCCTGGACATCGATCTCGAGGGCAAGAAGCACCGCGTGATTCCGCGCGACTTCCATCTCGATCCGGTGAAGGACTTCCCGATCCATGTCGACTTCATGCGGCTCGGCGAAGGCGCCACGATCCGCGTCAGCGTGCCGCTGCATGTCGTGAACGCAGAAACCGCCCCCGGCATCAAGCGCGGCGGCACCGTCAACATCGTCCCCCACGCCCTCGACCTCGAGTGCTCGGTCGACAACATTCCGCAATACATCGAGGCCGATGTCGGCAGCCTCGAGATCAGCCACTCGCTGCATCTCTCCGAGATCAAGCTGCCCACGGGCGTGAAGTCGCTGGCCCGCGAGGATGCGACGCTGGTCACCATCGTGCCGCCGTCCGGTTACGCCGAAGAGCAGAAGGCCGCGGCTGCGGCGGCTGCCAGCGGCGCGGCTGCTCCGGCCGCGGGTGCTGCGGCGGCTCCGGCCGCGGGCGCTGCGGCCCCGGCTGCGGGTGCTGCGGCTCCGGCCGCAGGTGGCGGCGACAAGAAGAAGTAATCGATCAGGTCGGCGCGCGATCGTCTGATGGCGCGCCGGCACGGGATGCCGCGCCATGCGCCTCTTTGTCGGTCTCGGTAATCCCGGCGCGAAATACGCCAGCAACCGGCACAATATCGGGTTCCTGGCCGTCGACGAGATTGCGCGGCGTCATGGTTTTGCACCATGGCGCCGTCGCTTTCAGGGCGAAGCCTCCGAAGGCGTGCTGGATCGTGAGAAGGTCGTGCTGTTGAAGCCGACGACCTACATGAACGAATCGGGACGCGCAGTGCAGGAGGCGGCGAGCTTCTTCAAGCTTGCAGCCGGCGACATCACCGTGTTTCAGGACGAACTTGAACTGCCGCCGGCGAAGCTGCGCGTCAAGATCGGCGGCGGGATCGCCGGGCACAACGGTTTGCGCTCGATCACCGCGCATATCGGCAACGAGTATCGCCGCGTGCGGCTCGGGATCGGTCATCCCGGCGTCAAGGAGCTGGTGCACCACCACGTGCTGTCGGACTTCGCCAAGAGCGACCGGCCATGGGTCGCGGCGTTGTGCGCGGCGATCGCCGACAATGCCGGCCTGCTGGCCGCGGGGCATGATGCGTCGTTCGCCAACAAGGTGCACCTGACGATGCAGGCCAAGGGATTTTTCGACACCAACGACGAGGGTGCAAAGTAGACCCTCGTCATCGCCGGGCGCCTGTCCCCGATTTGATCGGGGATGATCCGGGCGATCCATGTTTCAAGTGGGATGGATACGCGGGTCAAGCCCGCGTATGACGACCTCACTCAATTCAACCGCGCAGCGCGGGCGCGAGAGATCGGGACGAATAATGGGTTTCAAATGCGGGATCGTCGGGCTGCCTAATGTCGGCAAGTCGACGCTGTTCAATGCGCTAACCGAGACGGCGGCCGCGCAGGCGGCGAACTATCCGTTCTGTACCATCGAGCCGAATGTCGGCGAGGTGGCGGTGCCCGATCCGCGGCTGGAGAAGCTCGCGGCGGTCGCCAAGTCCGCGCAGATCATCCCGACCCGGCTGACCTTCGTCGATATCGCCGGGCTGGTTCGCGGCGCCTCCAAGGGTGAAGGGCTCGGCAACCAGTTCCTCGCCAACATCCGTGAGGTCGATGCGATCGCGCATGTGGTGCGCTGCTTCGAGGATTCCGACATCACCCATGTCGAGGGCAAGATCGCGCCGCTCGCCGACATCGAGACCATCGAGACCGAGCTGATGCTCGCCGATCTCGACAGCCTGGAAAAGCGCGTCGACAATCTCTCGAAGAAGGCCAAGGGCAACGACAAGGACGCCAAGGAACAGCTCGAGCTGGTCAACCGCGCGCTGGTGCTGCTGCGCGACGGCAAACCGGCCCGTGCGCTGGAGCGCAAGCCGGAGGAGGAGCGCACCTTCCGCATGCTCGGGCTCCTGACATCGAAGCCCGTGCTCTACGTCTGCAATGTCGAGGAAGGCTCCGCCAAGGACGGCAACAACTTCTCCAAGGCGGTGTTCGAGCGCGCCAAGGAAGAGGGCGCGGTCGCCGTCGTCATCTCCGCCAAGATCGAATCCGAGATCGCGACGCTGTCGCGTGAGGAGCGTGCCGATTTCCTGGAGACGCTGGGCCTCGAAGAGGCCGGGCTCGATCGCCTGATCCGCGCCGGCTACAAGCTGCTCGACCTCATCACCTATTTCACCGTCGGGCCGAAGGAGGCGCGTGCCTGGACCATCGACCGCGGCACCAAGGCCCCGGCGGCGGCCGGCGTGATCCATACCGATTTCGAGAAGGGCTTCATCCGCGCCGAGACCATTGCCTACGACGATTACATCGCAGGCAACGGCGAAGCCGGCGCGCGTGATGCCGGCAAGCTGCGGCTCGAAGGCAAGGATTATGTCGTCGCCGACGGCGACGTGATGCACTTCCGCTTCAATACCTGATCGGCAATATCCGGCGACCTGCCTCCGGTGTCGTCCCGGGCAAGCGAAGCGCGACCCGGGACCCATAACCACAGGGTCGTGTTATTGAAGCGAGCTGTGGTCCCAGCATCGCGCCACAACGGACTGTTGTGGTTATGGGTCCCTGCTTTCGCAGGGAGACACTGAAGATGCGGTAGCGCGCCTCCGACTCCACCGCGAGCGGAAGAGGCGGGCCCGCGCCTGCCTCACAGGTCGACGCGGCCGATCACATCCATCAGCTCGGCGATCTTGCGCCGCTGGTCGGCCTTGTCGCCGGACGAGATCGCATGCTCCACGCAATGGGCGACATGGTCGCGCAGGATCTCCTCCTCGACGCGGCGCAATGCCGCGCGCGCGGCGGCGATCTGCGTCACCACGTCGATGCAGTAGCGATCTTCTTCGACCATGCCGGCAAGGCCGCGGATCTGGCCTTCGATCCGTTTGAGTCTTTTTAAACAGGACGTCTTGATCTCTTCTCTCATGAGAGTCATATACCCCCCTCGGGTATAAAAATCAAGAGGCCGGGATACCGGCCGGGAAGAGTTTCGTGGCACACGCAAAGCACGACCATTCGCACGCGGATCATCAGCACAATCACGGCGCGGCCGAACATTCCTGCTGCAGCGGCAAGCACGCACGCAGTGATCAGCCGAACGAGGCGGCGCTCGCGATCGATCCGGTCTGCGGCATGAAGGTCGATCCGGCGACCGCCAAGCACCGCTTCGGCTACCAGGGCAAGGACTACTTCTTCTGCAGCGGCCGCTGCCGCGAGCGCTTCGAGGCCGAGCCGGAGAAATTCCTGAAGCCGCGCGAGCCTGAGCCGCCCGCGCCCGCGGGCACGATCTACACGTGCCCGATGCATCCGGAGGTGCGCCAGGTCGGCCCCGGGAGCTGCCCGATCTGCGGCATGGCGCTCGAGCCCGAGCAGGTCTCGCTCGACGACGGACCCGATCCGGAATTGATCGACATGACTCGGCGGTTCTGGATCGGGCTGGCGCTCACCGTCCCGGTGTTCGTGCGCGAGATGGGCAGTCATCTCGGGCTGATGCATCTGGTGCCGCAGACCTGGTCGAACTGGATCTCGTTCGTGTTGGCGACGCCCGTGGTGCTGTGGGCCGGAGCGCCGTTCTTCGTGCGCGGCTGGCAGTTGCTGGTCACGCGCAATCTCAACATGTTCACGCTGATCGCGATGGGCACCGGGGTTGCCTATCTCTACAGCGTCGTCGCAACCCTGGCGCCGCAAATGTTCCCGCCTGCCTTCCGCGACATGCATGGCGCGGTCGCGGTCTACTTCGAGGCGGCCGCCGTCATCACCGTGCTGGTCCTGCTCGGTCAGGTGCTGGAGCTGCGCGCCCGCGCGCGGACGTCCGGCGCGCTGCGCGCGTTGCTCGGCCTTGCGCCGAAGACCGCACGGCGCATCACCGATCACGGCGATGAGGACGTCGCGATCGACGCGATCAAGGTCGGCGACCGCCTGCGGGTCCGGCCCGGCGAGAAGATTCCGGTCGACGGCGCCGTCGTCGAGGGACGGGCGGTGATCGATGAGTCCATGGTCACCGGCGAGTCGATGCCGGTCACGAAGGCCGAGGGCGACAAGGTGATCGGCGGCACCGTCAACCAGAGCGGCGGTCTCGTGATGCGCGCCGAGAAGATCGGCCGCGACACCATGCTGTCGCGCATTGTCGACATGGTGGCGAAGGCGCAGCGTTCGCGCGCGCCGATCCAGCGGCTCGCGGACCGCGTTGCGGGCTGGTTTGTGCCTGCGGTGATCGCCGCGGCCGTGCTCGCCTTCATCGCCTGGATGAGCTTCGGGCCGGAGCCGCGGCTGGCCTTCGCCCTGGTCGCCGCCGTCACGCTGCTGATCATCGCCTGTCCCTGTGCGCTTGGGCTCGCAACCCCGCTGTCGATCATGGTCGGCGTCGGCCGCGGCGCGCATTCCGGCATCCTGATCCGCGATGCGCAGGCGCTGGAGCGTATGGAGGCGATCGATACGCTCGTCATCGACAAGACCGGTACGCTCACCGAGGGCAAACCGAAGGTCGCGCGGATCATTGCCACGGACGGCTTCGACGAGAGCGGCCTGCTGCGGCTTGCTGCGAGCGTCGAACAGGGCAGCGAGCATCCGCTGGCGCACGCAATCATCGCCGCGGCGGCGCAGCGCAACGTGGGGCTCGTCGCAATCAGCGATTTTGCCTCGCCCTCCGGCAAAGGCGCGACCGCCACTGTCGGTGGCAGGCAGGTTGCACTCGGCAATGCGGTGCTGATGAACGAACTCAAGGTCGCAACGTCAGCTCTGGACCAGGCCGCCGAGACCGCGCGGCGCGACGGCGCGACCGCGATTTATGTCGCGGTCGATGGCCGCGTCGCCGGCGTGATCGCGATCGCCGATCCGGTCAAGGCGTCGGCGGCGGATGCGCTGCAGGCGCTGCGCGCCGACGGCCTGCGCATCGTGATGCTGACCGGCGACAATGAGACCACGGCGCGCGCGGTGGCGCGCACGCTCGGCATCGACGAGGTCGAGGCCGGTATTCTGCCGGAGCGCAAGAGCGAGGTCGTGCAACGGCTGCGCGGCGAGGGCCGTACGGTCGCGATGGCGGGCGACGGCGTCAACGACGCACCGGCGCTGGCGGCGGCCGATGTCGGCATCGCCATGGGTGGCGGCACCGATGTCGCGATCGAGAGCGCCGGCATCACGCTGTTGACCGGCGACCTGATGGGCCTGGTCCGCGCGCGGCGGCTGTCGGTTGCGACCATGCGCAACATCCGCCAGAACCTGACATTCGCCTTCGTCTACAACGCCGCAGGCGTGCCGATCGCGGCCGGCGTGCTCTACCCGCTGTTCGGCATCCTGCTGTCGCCGCTGGTCGGCGCCGCCGCGATGGCGCTGTCCTCGGTCAGCGTCATCGGCAACGCGCTGCGGCTGGCGAGGACGAAGCTGGACTAAGCGGCTTCTTACCTCGCCCCGCGTGCGGGGAGAGGTCGGCGCGAAGCGCCGGGTGAGGGGGACTCTCCACGAGCATCTGTCACCGTATTCGCGGGAGCAGTCCCTCACCCCGGCCCTCTCCCCGCAGGTGCGGGGAGAGGGAGAAGAAGCGTTACGCCGGTTGCAGCACAGACGTCGCCCGGCGTTCGATCTCGGCGTCGAGCCAGGTCGCGAGATCCTCGCTCACCTCGACCATCGGCAGCCGCACCTCGGCACTGTCGATCAACCCCTGCCGCCACAGCCAGTGCTTGGCGGGCGCCGGGCTCGGCTCGGCGAACAGCAGCCGGGTCAGGCCGGCGACGCTCTGCCAGGCGGCCAGCGCCGCATCGCGGTTGCCCTGCTTCAGCAGCGTTCGGATCGAAGCGAAGGTGTTCGTTTCCAGATGCGCCGATAGCAAGATCGCGCCGTCGGCGCCATCGGAGAGCGCGTCGAATGTCTGCGCGTCCTCGCCGGTCAGCACGCGGAAGCCCGCCGGCCGGCGACTGAGGAAATCGATCGTCTGCGCGCGATCGGCGCAGCAATCCTTTATGCCGACGATGTTGGGATGGTTGGCGAGCGTCAGCAGCGTCTCGTTGGTCAGGTTCACCGCCGTTCGGTAGGGGATGTTGTAGAGCACGATCGGCGACGCCGTGTGGTCGGCGAGCGCGGTGAAGTGCTGCAACAGCCCGCGTTGCGATGGGCGCGTGTAGTACGGACTGGCGATCAGGTAGCCGCTGATCGGCCAGTCGGCAGTGTCGTCGAGTGCATCCTTCATCCGCGCGGTGCTGGCGCCGGACAGCCCGAGGCAGACCGGCAAATGGCGGGAGCTGGCACTGAGCTCGGCGAGCACCACGCTGACCAGCTTTTCGAGCTCCTCCAGGCTGAGCGACATGCCTTCACCGGAGGTTGCACCGAGGATTAGGCCGTCGACGGGGCCGCTGGCGTAGTGCCGCACCAGGCGGCGCAACGACACAACGTCGAGCTCACCGTTGCGAAATGGCGTGATCAGGGGCAGCCAGAGTCCCTGCAGTTGCTGTTGTAGATCGGTCATGGTCCATCTCCTTGGGGGGAAGCCGGAGACGGGACCAACAAAAAACCCCGTCCAGGCGGCGGGGTTTCGGGATCGTTCAAATGCGAGTTGATCTTATCGCGCGCGATCTCGTGTCCCCGGAAGGGGAGCTTTTTTCGACGACAGGACGGCGCACGAAGTCGTGATCATGCAACAATGATGCTGCGCCGCGTGATGGTTGTCAATCCGCGTTGAGCGTGACGGACGGCACATTTACCGGAGGTAGAGTGCACCGGGCGCGACGCACAGCGCCGACATGACGCACCGATGAAAAGAAAAAAAGCCGGGCTCGATAGTGCCCGGCTTGAGGTATTGGCCACGTGAGGCCGACACAATCACCTTCCAAGAGGGATTACTGAACTTCCGCGCCACTGGAGGAGGGGGACATATGCGCGACGCGAACGCTCAGCGTGCAAACACTATGATCCTCATCGGCACCATGCAGCAACCGTCGAGGTCGCATGTCAGACATGCGGAGACTTGGGGGGCGTCTCAGGACAGCGCGGAGCCCTATAATCAAAGCATATAAGGCCTGCTTAATCAGGATGGCCAGCGCTGCGCCTTGCTGACGACGAAGTCCCGGAACACCTGCACACGCGCCACCGTCTTCAACTCTTCCGGATAGACGAAGTAGGTGTCGAGCGCGATCGAATCGGACTCGCCGAACAACTGCACGAGACGGCTGTCTTCTTCGACGAGATAGTCCGGCAGCGCGGCAATGCCGAGCCCCTGTTGGCACGCACGCACCAACCCCAGGATGTTGTTGACCTTGAAGAAGGGCTCGCGCGGCCCGGAGCCGTTGCGCCCCGCGTCGATCAGCCAACTGCGGTTCTGCAGGTGCGGCAGCACCTGGGCATCGCCGAGCATGATGATGCGGTGCTGGTCGAGATCGTCGAGCGTCCGCGGCGTGCCGAAGCGCTTGATGTATTCCGGCGAGCAATAGGCGTGGAAGCCGATCGAGAACAGCTTGCGCTGGATCAGGTCCGGCTGAGTCGGCTTGCGGGTGCGGATCGCGACGTCGGCTTCGCGCATCGACAGATCGAGATCCTCGTCTGTGACGATCAGCGAGACCCGGATGTCCGGATAGAGCGCGGTGAATTCGTCGAGCCGCGGGATCAGCCAGTTGATGCCGAGTCCCTGTGGCGTCGTGATCTTGAGGTCGCCGCTCGGCCGCTCGCGGCTGTCGGTCAGCTTCGCGCGCGCCGCCTGCAACTGCATGAAGACGTCATGCGCGGTACGGAAGAGCAGGTCGCCCTGCGCGGTGAGGATCAAACCGCGGGCGTGGCGGTGAAACAGTGAGACCGCCAACTCCTGCTCGAGCGCGCTGACCTGGCGGGAGACCGCCGATTGCGAAAGCCCAAGCTGTTCCCCCGCATGCGTGAAGCTGCCCGCTTCCGCCGCAGCATGAAAGACCTTCAGCTTGTCCCAGTCCATATCCGTAAATCCGTCGCGAGATCGTGCCATGATTATTCCGCCGCTGCGCGATCGCTCGCGCGAAGTGCCAGGAAGCGTTCTGCCTCGAGTGCCGCCATGCAGCCGAGGCCGGCGGCGGTGACCGCCTGCCGATAGGTTTCATCCGCCACGTCGCCCGCGGCGAACAGGCCGGGTACCGAGGTTGCCGTGGAGTTCGGCGCCACCTCGACATAGCCCGACGGTTTCAACTTGATCTGGCCTTTGACCAGCTCGGTCGCCGGTGCGTGGCCAATCGCGACGAAGACGCCGTCAGTGCGAAGCTCCGACAGCGCGCCGGTCTTGACGTTCTTCAGTCGCACATGGGTGACCTTGTTCGGGTCCTCGGACCCGCAGATCTCGTCGATGACGGAGTCCCACACCACGTTGATCTTGGGATGCTTGAATAGCCGTTCCTGCAGGATGCGCTCGGCGCGGAAATGATCGCGGCGATGCACGATGGTGACTTGGGAGGCGTGGTTGGTCAGGAACAGAGCCTCCTCGACCGCGGTGTTGCCGCCGCCGACCACCGCGACCTCCTTGTTGCGATAAAAGAAGCCGTCGCAGGTCGCGCAGGCCGATACGCCGAACCCCTTGAATTTCTCTTCCGACGGAAGCCCGAGCCAGCGGGCCTGGGCGCCGGTGGCGAGCACCACGGTTTCGGCGAGATAGACGTCGCCGGAGTCGCAGGTCAGGCGGAACGGCCGCTGGCCGAGCTCGAGCTTGGTGACGAGATCGGTGACGATCTTGGTGCCGACATGAGCCGCCTGCTTCTCCATCTGTTCCATCAGCCAGGGACCCTGGATGATGTCGGCGAAGCCCGGATAGTTCTCCACGTCGGTGGTGATGGTGAGCTGCCCGCCCGGCTGGATGCCTTGGATCAGCACCGGCTCAAGCATTGCGCGCGCTGCGTAGATCGCTGCGGTATATCCGGCGGGACCGGACCCGATGATGACGATCTTGGCATGGATAGGCGCGGGCATTAGCGGATCCCTCTCTTGTGGGGACTTTGGTCAGGACTTGTGTGGAAAGCGCCCCGGAAACACGCCGAGGCGGCGCAAAAGTGTCAAATCCAAGTCTATGATATCTGGTGAGCTATGCAAGAATTGCAATCCAAGGCGGCGAATTTTCCCCGGAACTGAAATCAAAATCGCGAAATCGTGCGCTGCCCGCGCAATAAAATTGCGCACCGCGCGCTGCCTGCGCTATGAGAGTTGCCGGCAGGTTTGCCGAGTCTTCCAAACCCTCAGGGAACCCAAGGGAACTGTAGTCGCGTGTCGAAGAACCTTGACGAGATCGACCTTAAAATCCTCGCCGAGATCCAGGCTGATGGCCGAATTACCAATGTGGAACTGGCCAAACGTGTCGGCATCTCGCCGCCACCCTGCCTGCGCAGGGTGCGGGCGCTGGAGGAGGAAGGTTACATCCAGGGATACCGCGGACTGCTTGATCCCCGCCGCCTCGGGTTCGACGTTACGGTGTTCGCATCGGTGCATCTGTCGAGCCAGGCCGACGCCGATCTACGTGCCTTTGAGGACTTCGTGCGGTCCGAGCCGCTGGTCCGGGAATGCTGGATGTTGTCGGGCGAGGTCGATTTCATCCTCAAATGCGTCGCCCCCGACATGGCGACGTTCCAGGATTTCGTCACGCATCTGACGGCCGCGCCGCACGTGCGCAATGTCAGGACGTCGCTGGTGCTGCACAGTTCAAAATACGAAGCTGCCGTGCCGCTCGATCTCAAGGCCGCGGGCTGACGCAATCAAACATCGTCATTGACGCGACGCGACCAGGTATCCGCAGGAGCATCTGCGAGCGCGAAAGCAATCCAGCCTTCGCTCGTGGAAACATGGATTGCTTCGCTTCGGTCGCGACGCCTAAAGCGCGATGAGATTGGGTCGAATCGTCATCGCGCTTTAGCTCCTTGTTTGAGCATGATCTTTTTGGAAACCCGCTTCACACTTTTCCGGATCATGCTTTAGCAGAGGTGAGCGGGCCTACTTCCGACCCATCGCGCCATCGACGCTGATCGGGCCCGCGCCTGCGGTCGCGAGATAAAGGCAGGCGAAGCAGAACAGAATGGCCGCGGTGCCGCCGTTGTTCAGCGGATGAAGCACCGGCTCGGCGGGATTCTTGAGCATGTGCCCGAGGAAGTAGGCGAACGCCATCTCACCGGAGAGGACGAAGGCGGCGATCCGCGAGAACAGGCCGATCATCAACAGGCCACCCAGGATCAACTCAATCGCGCCGGCCGTCATGATCAGCGGCGGCGGATTGGCGAAATAGGCGAGCGCAGGAATCTTGAAGATCTTGGCCATGCCATACTGAAACAGCAGCAGTCCGGTGATGAACCGGAACAGGCTGAGCACCGTCGGCTGCCACTTGGAGAACATCTGGTCCATTGTCACTTACCCCCTCTTCTATACACCGGAACATTGCACGAAGCGGAATACGGTGTCTGCCGCCACAACGCGATGTCAACACCCTGCGCCTGGGAATTATTCCTCGGCGTGGCCGACTGACGCGCCGCGTGCATGGCATGCAGCAGCGATCCGATCATCCGCCGACACCACGCGTGCGGCTTGATGCGATCGCCAGCACCGATCCCACATCGTCCGAAATGATTATACAGCATAATCATGTCGTGCCGTTGCGTAGTATGGGGATGGCGCCGCGCCTCTATTCACAAAGGCGTCAGACCGGCACGCGGGACGGGCCAAGAAAAAAGCCGCGCTGTGAACGCGGCTTCCTTGCACCAGTCACTTGCAGGTAACTATCGCCATTCGACCTTGGTGATCTCGTAGGCCTTGGCGCCGCCGGGCGCCATCACTTCCACGGTCGCGCCCTTCTTCTTGCCGATCAGCGCGCGTGCGAGCGGCGAGGTGATGGAGATGCGGCCTTTCTTGGCGTCGGCCTCGACCTCGCCGACGATCTGCCACACCGCTTTCTTCTCGGTGTCCTCGTCGACCAGCGTCACGGTGGCGCCGAACTTGATGGTGTCGCCGGAGAGCTTGGAGATATCGATGACGTCGGCGCGCGCGAGCTTGTCTTCGAGCTCGGCGATGCGGCCTTCGTTGTGCGACTGCTCTTCCTTGGCTGCGTGGTACTCCGCGTTCTCTGAGAGATCGCCGTGCGAGCGCGCCTCCGCGATGTGTTCGATGATGCGCGGACGATCTACCGATTGGCGATGCTTCAATTCGTCCGTCAGTGCGGCGTATCCACCCGCTGTCATCGGAACCTTTTCCATCATCTTCGTCCTTTTCCCGTGCGCGCATCCGAGGCGCACGAGATATCGAGTTCAGCTAACGCAGGAATCAGGGCGTAGGGAGTGCCCGGAAGCCCAGTGATTTTCGGCCCCGCTAAGGGCCGTGACAACATCCAATCGCGCGGTGAGTTCCAGCCATTCGGCTAATTGCTGACCGTTTCGGGCCTTCGGCCCGGGCAGGGTCAGCTCTCGGAAAAGTAACTCTGAAGCGTGCGGACCTCAAGGTCTCCGTCCCGGTAGGCCCGGATCCCCCGTGCGGCTGCCACCGCGCCCGAAAGAGTGGTGTAATACGGTACTTTATGCAAGAGGGCAGCGCGCCGCAGCGAGCGGCTGTCGGCCAGCGCCTGCGGACCTTCGGTGGTATTGAAGACCAACTGGACGTCGCCATTGGTGATGGCGTCGACGATATGGGGGCGTCCCTCGAGCACCTTGTTGACCTTTTCCGTCGGCACGCCGTTGTCGCTGAGATAGCGCTGCGTCCCCGACGTCGCCATCACTTTGAAGCCGAGCGAGTGCAACAGCCGCACCGCATCCGCAATGCGCATCTTGGCGTCGCCGCGCACCGAGACGAACACCGTGCCTCGTCGCGGCACGCGCGTGCCGCCGCCGAGCTGGCTCTTCGCGAACGCGACCTCGAACGAGCGATCGATGCCCATCACCTCGCCGGTCGAACGCATCTCCGGCCCGAGCACGGTATCGACGCCCGGGAAGCGTGCGAACGGGAACACCGATTCCTGGACGCCGACATGGTCGAGCTTCTTCTTCTTCAGCTTGAAGTCGGCGAGCTTCTCGCCGGCCATGATCCGCGCGGCGATCTTGGCGACCGGCGTGCCGATCACCTTGGCGACGAACGGCACCGTGCGCGATGCGCGCGGGTTGACCTCGAGCACGTAGATCTCGCCGTCCTTGATGGCGTATTGCACGTTCATCAGGCCGACCACGTCGAGGCCGAGCGCGAGCTCGCGGGTCTGCCGCTCCAGCTCGTCGATCGTCGCGGCGTCGAGCGAGTGCGGCGGCAGCGAGCAGGCGGAGTCGCCGGAGTGGATGCCGGCTTCCTCGATGTGCTCCATGATGCCGACGATGAAGACGTTCTTGCCGTCGCAGAGGCAATCGACGTCGACCTCGGTCGCATCGGACAGGTAGCGATCGAACAGCAGCGGGTTCTTGCCGAGCACCGTGTTGATCTGACCGGTCTTGTCGTTCGGGTAGCGCGCCTTGACGTCGGCCGGCACGAGCTCGGGCAGCGTGCCGAGCAGATAGTCGCTGAGCTGGTTCTCCTCGCGGATGATCTGCATCGCGCGGCCGCCCAGCACGTAGGACGGACGCACCACCAGCGGCAGGCCGAGATCGGTTGCCACGAGGCGCGCCTGCTCGACCGAATAGGCGATGCCGTTCTTCGGCTGCTTGAGGCGGAGCTTGTCGAGGATGCGCTTGAAGCGGTCGCGGTCCTCCGCGAGATCGATCGCGTCGGGCGAGGTGCCGAGGATCGGCACTTCGGCGGCGTCCAGCGCGCGCGCAAGCTTCAGCGGGGTCTGGCCGCCGAACTGCACGATCACGCCATGCAGCGTGCCGTTCTTGCGTTCGGTCGCGATGATCTCCAGCACGTCTTCGGCGGTCAGCGGCTCGAAGTACAGCCGATCGGCGGTGTCGTAGTCCGTCGAGACCGTCTCCGGATTGCAGTTGACCATGATGGTCTCGTAGCCGGCGTCGGCGAGTGCGAAGCAGGCATGGCAGCAGCAATAGTCGAACTCGATGCCCTGGCCGATGCGGTTCGGCCCGCCGCCGAGGATGATCACCTTCTTCCGGTCGGACGGAGCGCTTTCGTCAGCCGCCGCCCCCGCGAATGGCGCTTCATAGGTCGAGTACATGTAGGCGGTGGGCGAAGCGAACTCGGCGGCGCAGGTGTCGATCCGCTTGTAGACGGGACGGATCCCGAGTGCATGGCGCCTCGCGGTCACCTCGGCCTCGGTGGTTTCGGTCAGAACCGCAAGCCGCGCATCCGAAAAGCCCATCGCTTTCAGCATGCGCATGCCGTAGCCGTTCGGCGGCAGGCCGTTCTTGCGGACCTTGTCCTCGATCTCGACGATGCCGCGCATCTCGGCGAGGAACCAGGGATCGATCTTGCAGGAATTGAAGATCTCCTCGTTCGACCAGCCGAGCCGCATCGCCTGCGCGACCTGCAGCAGGCGGTTCGGCGTCGGCGTGCCGAGCGCGGCGCGGATCGCGTTCTTGTCATCGCTGCGGCCGAGGCCCTCGATCACGATCTCGTCGAGGCCGGTCAGCCCAGTCTCGAGCCCGCGCAGCGCCTTCTGCAGGCTTTCCTGGAACGTGCGGCCGATCGCCATCACCTCGCCGACGGACTTCATCGAGGTCGTCAGCGTGGAGGAGGCGCCGGGGAATTTCTCGAACGCGAAGCGCGGGATCTTGGTGACGACGTAGTCGATGGTCGGCTCGAACGAGGCGGGCGTGGCGCCGCCGGTGATGTCGTTGGCGATCTCGTCCAGCGTGTAGCCGATCGCGAGCTTTGCGGCGACTTTGGCGATCGGGAAGCCGGTGGCCTTGGAGGCCAGCGCCGAGGAGCGCGACACGCGCGGATTCATCTCGATCACGACCATGCGGCCGTCGTCCGGATTGATGCCGAACTGCACGTTGGAGCCGCCGGTCTCGACGCCGATCTCGCGCAGCACCGCAATCGATGCGTCGCGCATGATCTGGTATTCCTTGTCGGTGAGCGTCAGCGCCGGCGCCACCGTGATGGAGTCTCCGGTGTGCACGCCCATCGGATCGACGTTCTCGATCGAGCAGATGATGATGCAGTTGTCCTTCTTGTCGCGCACCACCTCCATCTCGTACTCTTTCCAGCCGAGAACGGATTCCTCGATCAGCACCTCGTTGGTCGGCGAGGCGTCGAGACCGCGCTCGATGATGTCGAGATACTCTTCCTTGTTGTAGGCGATGCCGCCGCCGGTGCCGCCGAGCGTGAAGGAGGGGCGGATGATCGCAGGCAGGCCGATGTCGGACAGCGCCATCAGCGCTTCGGCAAGCGCCTGCTGCTGGTAGCGCTTGCGGCGCTCGTTCTCGCCGGCATCCCATTGCCGCTCGAACTCCTCGAGCTCGGCGCCGGACAGCTTGGCGCGGTCGGCGAGGTATTGGTCGCGGTCGGATTTCTTGAGTGCCGAGGCGTTGGCGAGCCGCGACTTCGGCGTCTGCAGCCCGATCTTCTCCATGGTATTGCGAAATAGCTGCCGGTCCTCGGCTTTGTCGATCGCATCAGCAGTAGCGCCGATCATCTCGACGTCGAACTTCTCCAGCGTGCCTTGCTTGCGCAGCGACAGCGCGCAGTTCAGCGCGGTCTGGCCACCCATGGTCGGCAGCAGCGCGAAGCCGCCGGGAACGACGTGGCGCTCCTTTTCGATGATCTTGGCGACGATTTCGGGGGTGATCGGCTCGATATAGGTCGCGTCCGCCAGCTCCGGGTCGGTCATGATCGTCGCCGGGTTGGAATTGACCAGGACGATCCGATAGCCCTCTTCCCGCAGCGTCTTGCAGGCCTGCGTGCCGGAATAGTCGAATTCGCAGGCCTGGCCGATCACGATGGGACCGGCGCCGATGATCAGGATGGTGGAGATGTCGGTTCTGTTGGGCATCAGCTCTCGCGGACTGGAATCTGGGCACAAAAAAAGGGCGCGCGTTCCGCGCGTCCCTCGAGCCCTGCGCTACAGATTGTAGCACGGGAAGCGCGAACCCTCGCGCGCGGGTGGTCTTTAGACCAGTTTCCGCACCCGCGAAACCCCCAAAAACGCTGAATCAACCGCGATTCTGGGGGAAATTCTGCGTTCGACGGATGCCGGTGAGGGGCACTCGCGGAGCTGGGGTGGCTTGCCAGGGGCCCGGCTTCGTCCTGCGGGCTGCGCCGCGGCAGCCTTCGCTACAACAAGGCCTGCCGAGCCGAAGCTTGCGCCGCAAGCGAAGGCTGGAGGCCCGGCCTGGAGTTGAACCAGGATAAACAGTGATGCACCACTGCCGCGTCGACGCTTCCGCCACCGGGCCGAGCGGACCATTGCTGAATATTTCCGAGCGGGCTAGGAGCTTTTGCGGTTAACCCTAACATCCGGTGCAACCTATGATCGGTGTTGCGCCACG
>Ga0099824_1005676_pt1 | contig 17486 bp, 10 predicted proteins | sample SiratrowhiteBW_FD_76837 | JGI IMG/M metagenome (GOLD analysis project Ga0099824, IMG submission 76837) | Root nodule microbial communities of legume samples collected from California, USA - Siratro white BW | ecosystem: Host-associated > Plants > Roots > Nodule | place: USA: California... | reverse complement strand
ATATATATATATATATATATATATATATATATATATATATATATATATAGTAGGTTGGTGTAGTTCCAATTTCTGTAATGAAAATCTACCTTTTAGGGTTTCATAAATAATGACCAAACATGTCTAGCCAAATCAAACATGTGAGAATTTAGGGTGCCTCGAACCTTGGTGCATGCCTACTAAATTAGTTATTACAGTGTTCACACCTTTGTCCTCAAAAAGTAAAGCAAGTTTGTAAAAGAAGGTTTGAATTTGGATTACCCATGAACGCCACCACCATCACTGCTAATCCCAAGTAGACAAAATATAAGCTGCACTGTAAATGAGAAACAAAACACAAAATGAAAAAAGAGAGAGAAATATTTGTTGGTTAGAGACCAGTGTGTAAAAAAGTGAACCAAGAATTTAAGGAACATGAGTCAACGTTAACTTACCTTTTCAACCTCAGCCATGTAAGTCTTATTAGTACTTTGTTGCTTATTACTGTAACCTAAGCTGTTCATGATACGGCTTGCAAACAGCAACAAAATATTTGTGGACATGCCATCTCCAATTGCTCCCAAAGCACCCATTAGCATGAGCACAATATCAATCCAATCAGCATATCTCAAAATAATGATGGTATTGGAAGCTCTCTCTTTTCTTCTCATCTCTACCTTCTGTGTCTCAGTCTCATCCATTCCTTCAGCTGTGTGAAAACCTTGTTAGGTTGCCAAATATGGGAAAACAAAAAAGGAGAGAGAGAGGTGAAATTGTGTGTTGTGGGGGCACATCACAATGAGATGGTTTTGGTTTCCAAAGCCTACTTATATAAGTGTGAAGTGTGAACACAACTCCATGTTCATCTGTTTCAAGACTTGAAAGAGTGAGGGAGGCATATTCCAATGGAAACACACAGTGAATATCATGATCATAAGCTTTTTGTGTGTAATTGTGGGGTAGTTAAAGCTGATTTTGTGCTTCTCGTTTCATTTGTTTGTTTGTTTTTCATTTCTTTAATCATTGAAATCCAATGAGAGGTATGAGATTGTCACAATTTTTGTCAAGTTTTGGAGAAAGATGATATGACATAACATACCAACATTGCCATCATACCACTCGCTGCCCTTTCTTTCTATTCATTTAGTATTCTCATTTGAGGTCACTTTGGCCATTGTCTGTTTACTGCAATTTGCCACCTTTTTCTATTTTATAAATGGCCACTTCAGGATCCAAAGTCCCTTCACGTGAACAGACCAAAATATTTAATGCATTACTGGGGTATTTGTACATATATATAATCTATCACACGCCACATTAACTTGTTAATGAATCATGATTATCTAATACTCGTTCACATCTCTATAATATATAAGTGAAGCTTTGTTAAACTTTGATAATATTTTTGTAAGATAATACTGTTTTCTTTCCTTTTTTTTTTTTCTCTCTCAAAACCTTTCAGACAGAATCAACAAATAACTACACGTGCTACAATGAACAAGGTGCTGATATATAGGACAACCTTGTCATAGTACATCTCACAGATTGTCACTACTTGGAAATCTACCAAATGAAAAAATGAAATAGAATATGGCCACCAACACTGTATTATTAGTAGAATAAATACCTTTTACATCGATTTTGAATAACATTTTATATCGTTGAGTGACATAAAAAGTTTTGAATTTTTTATTTTTTAGATGACATAATATATCAGGTTTGAATTAACAGACGTAATTTTTTTTAAATATTTATAAAAATGTTACATCAATTATTCTGTCATAAAATACTTTTTTTTTACCGTATTGTTGAATATTTAAGAAGAGAAACTCATAAGTGCATTTCTTGCTCAGAAGCATGGAGGAAGATATGTTTACACAGCATATTCCACTTTTTGCTGCATGAGTGAGCTGCCATGCCTAACTGCAACAGACCAAATTCCATGATAATTATATTTTAACACATATAGTTATGTAGCTGGATGTTTTGGACCTCTCTTTCTCGCACTAACTAAAACACACGTCAATCATAATTTGTTGCATCATTAATATGATCCTTTTCAAAGTATAACATCTACTTTTTGCTTTTATATATCCTTAGCAACCATATTATATTCTGCTACGCAACTTAGCCCTACACTCTCTGTACTTGTGTGTCTATATAACAATAATTTCGAAGTATATATATGTATATATGGCACATGTTCAACATTTGCTATCTTGAATATACATTTCCAAATAGATAGTTTGAAATATGCTTCCTTTTAACATTTCAATATTCCCCATTTTCAGCTAGATATGTTTTTTCCTTGGATAAATTCCAAAATGAAATTCTTTCATTTCATTGAATATTTATTCTTTTGAGTCTTTCCCACTTTTTTTAATCTCATGTCTCTTACTTTGCCTTTAGAATATAACCCTCCTAAAGTGTTTTTTTTTTTTTTCTTTTTTCTTTGTCTTTAATTCAATGGTCTTGATATGAAGAATCAAGTCACTTTCTTTATTCTTGTCTAAGCATATATTAAAATCAATTTTCTTTCTGACAACAGTCTTATCTTAATATTTTTCTTTGCCGATTTTTGCTAATTTATATTGACATACGTACGTTACTTATGATAGAAATCTTTAAGTTGTTAATTTTTCTGTGATGATGAGTCCTATAGATCAGAAGGGTATGTTTACACCCTTTAGTTTGTATTTTTTATTGCCCAAAAAAAGATAAGAATATGTTTATATCCAGTTATTTTTTATAATTTAATTTATATTAATGTTAAAAATAAGAGTTTAAAAGTAAAAATTATTTGTCAATTTTAATTTTATTTTGTTTTAATTTACTTCAACTCATGTTTTAAGATGATTTTTTTTGGAAAAAAAATGAAAGAGTATTAATTTGGTCAAACTTTTCCTTTTAAGAGGAAAACTAAAAAGAAGTCAAATGGGATAATGCCTAAAAATATAGAGGTTATCCCATGCACAAAAGCCAATTCATAAAACTATCATTTTGGCCTTCTATCATTATGTTCATGCCATTGAATAATGGAAAATCAAATTTCATTTAAAGCATCAAGTGGTTGTTCAAAGACTGTAAGGCTTGGGATAAAAATAGTGAACATGGTAGCTTTTTACACGCATACTGAAGTGAAAAGTTTGGAAAAAGGAATTGATAGTTGCTTCATTTGTTATGTATTTGTTATTATTATATTATTATGTTATTATGTTATTATTATTATTATTATTATTATTATATTATTATTATTATTATTATTATTAAAAAATAGCAAAGTCGGGAACAATGTAAATGACTTCAATAAAACTAAAATTGTCAAATTAGATTACCATTTTTGTGTTTTGTAACAACATGAATTTATTAGTAAACAAATAGTTTACACATTTCAAAAACAAAATTTAAATAAATAAATAAAAAGTTGCATAGCACGTCGTCAATTTAACATGAAAAGAATATATAAGTTGTCTTTGTCAAGTACGTCTTTTTCTTAAAAAATTAAAATAACTGAAAGCATAATTGTCATGATTTCATTTAAAAAAAATAATAATGTCGTCTTTCTTATGTATCTTGTTTAAAATTATGAAAATTAAAATTAAATATTTAAAATATAAAAATTAAGTTTTGAAAATATAAAAGTTAAAGAATTTTTACAAACAAAAAAAAATATATATACATAGTATAAGGAAGATGTTATATTAATAGAAATAGAAATATAAGAAATGAGAGTGTTAATAACATGAAGGAGATGAATATTTATTTAAAATATTTGATAACATGATAACTGATATTTTTTAAAAATCAATTTTGTTTATAATTTTTTTAGATATTTAATGGTAATTTATTTACATCTTGTTTAACTACTTTGATCAATAAAAGTTTACTTTTTTTCGGAAATAAGTTCAAAAACAAAAATTATATAAATATTTACTTTATTGATTAATATAGAATGAGTTGTAAAATTCTTAAACTAACTATAAATTCAAACAAAAAAATTATTTTATTCTTTCACGCCCTGTTATTAGTGTCAATTATTAATGATCCGGTATTTTCGCCTTAAATGTAGCCAAATGTGTAAATACTTAGGTTAGGTTAGGTTTGCAATACTATGTCAAAGGTTGTCCAAACTTTTTGCCTTGTAGTTTTAATTATGAAAAAAAACTGCCTACAAAGTCTAAAAGTTTTGTAGATTGGTCCACCACATGAAGCACTCCGTGTTTTTTTTTTTATTTCTTTAAGTTTAAAGTCCATGTGAAACTTGGGTTATTCTTGAGAATAATTTATTTCTAATTAAAAATTTGATAGTGTACTATCATATAGAGATTTTATATTGTATAAAAATATAATTAATAATAATATATAATTAGTATTTAAATCCCGTCTTATTAAAATAATTTTGTAATATTAACTATGACTTTGTTTTTTAAAGTATACCTGTCTACTAATTGGTATTTATATTTCGATACATAAAATTATTATTAAAGTTAGCATCACTCACTTTCCTAACTTAATAATAATGTCATTCTACCAGACAAATTCAATTATCTTATTACATTATGACTTTGGTATTTAAGCATATCAGCACATTAACTAGCTTGGAGGTCAAAATATTTTATCTTCCAATATTCTATTATTAAAAGAGTATGAGGGAATTATCCCAATCACTTATAAATAAACCATTACTCAAAATCAATATATTTAATTTCTTTTGAATATTTTAGTTTTAGTTTTGTAAGTTTTTTGGCAGAACCAATAGGTTGATATTACCAATCTGGGGTGTTCGACAATTGTTACAATTATGAAGTATTCATAACCCCAACAATATATGATTGACATGTACCAATTTTGTTCATGAAAAGTGTATCATTCCACTGTAACCATTACATTAATATTAACATAATAAGATAGATAAACATTTAGATATTTACTCTATACTTTGAAGTTTTTTTTTTTTTAAATAAATAAACTTTCTTCCTTAATATATACATGTATAAGAAAAGAGAATAATCAAGGAGTTCTACACATATATATCATTCTCTTAAATCTGTTTCTATTTTCCTGTAATATCACCCCTCTTAGAGTAAGTTAATATTTGAATGTTTTAAAATCTGATATAAGTGCATATATTAAATTGTAAGCTTACAAATTTATAATTTATACAAATCATCATTCAAGTCAAAATTATCTGATTCACCAAATTATTTATCCTACCTACTATTAAAATATAAAGATTTTTTCTTATCTCTAATTTGTTTAAATCAAATTTAAATTCTTAAGTTTAATATTATCGCAGAAAAACTATACATATATACAAAAGATTCTAATCAATTATTTAAATATTTTATGATTATGAACTAATAAATGAATACAATATTTATAATTTTTATAATCAAAACTTAAAAAAAGAAAAGAAAAAGAGAAACTTACTCTAAAACAAATTTTAATAAGATAAACTTACCGTCTCCACTAGAATTTTTAAGATAAACTTTAATATATATGAAAGAATTAAAAATGTTTACAAAATTTTGAAAAAGAAAAAGATAGAGAAAAAATATCCTTAAAAATATAACAATTTTTTTAAATAAGATTTAAATAATTAATTTTTTTTCTATTCATAAACTTTATACTCAAATAACAAAATATTGGTACTTTATTTTTGTCATAACACTTTTACTCCTAAACAATTAACTAAATAATGGACAAAAGCTTATAATTTCCATCTTTGTAGGCATATTTCAACTATGAGTAATTATGATTGTTTAAGATAATCCAATGTTGTTTAAGATTCTGAATTGGTGGTAGTTAAATGCTCATGCTCATCATTGCTGGCTACTAACCCAATGAGAATGTCTCAATATTTAAATGCTACATGATTAAATTATGAAACATATGGTTAAAATCATATTCATCATACCATTATATATGGATGATGGATTTTGTGATTCTCAACACCCTCACCCCACATAAGAAAATGGTGTTCTTTGTGATTAGTTAATTAATAAGTTATACCTTACAAGAATCGTACGTTACTGTTTCATTTTTAAATCGGGTAAAGTTGGAATAGTGCCACCGAACCACCACATCACATGGTTTAGATTTTAAAAGAAAAAAAAATTAATGTTGAGTCTAAATTTTAATTCTAACTTAAGTATAAGTGGAGATTTAAATCTAATTATATATTTTAATTTAATTATATATTTGATAAAAGTAAAATCTACAATATACTCTGACATTTCCGAAAGTAATTATGTTTCTAAAACTTTTTGATACTTTCAATTTTTATAATTGTTATTCAGAGATCGAGAATAGTATTCGTATACACCCATTTTATATTTTAAATAGATTTGGTGATTCCTTATTTTATGCATGGTTATTTAGTGAGTTTTAATTTGATCAAGTAAACCACTGAAAATGAATCGATCAATGAAAGTTACATATTTGATCAAGAAGCCTACAATATTGTTTAACTTTACAACTTAAAATGGATCTCCAAATAAATAAATTAGTGTTGAATTAATTATTGAACAATATCATTTAATATTAAAAGGGTCCCAAAAAATTTAACGATTAGATGCAATTATTGCACTTTTTAGACTTTCTTATAATAAATCAAAAAAAAATGTTTATTCAGAATTAAATAAATCACAACCAATTTATATATTTAATAAGCAAAATGGTTATTTATCCTAATTCTTTTTAACCTAAATAAAATCATTACAACTTCTAAATAAATGCTTATTATTATAAATGATAAAGACCTCTTTCTAAATATTCAATGTAATTTCGTTGTGTAATTTAAAATTGAAATTACTAACTAAACTAAATAATTTTTGTGAACACGCGTTCTATAATAACAAATAAGTTAAGATTTTGAAACTTTTGAGAAAGAGTATTAAAATAAATTTAGAATAGTCGAAAACTTGAAATAAAAATATTGGTTATGAGGTGGAGTTGTTTATTCTAGTTTAAACTCTGAGAGTGGAATTGTGATTAGTTTGTGGCCCCTTCAACTTTGATGGCTTTTTATGTTTATATATGTATTCAAAGCACGGTGTTAATAATTCAAAAAGCAATGTTTTAATTAGTGTTCATTCCATTAGAGAGAAGGTTTTAGATATAATAGAAAGATGAATGTGGTGGAGTGATATTATTATTGAAGAAAGGAATAGTGGAGCAGGTAAACACAGCAATTCAATTTGTCCATATTACTTTCTATGGCTACTTACATTTTTTTTAGTTTAATGGAAACTTTCCATTTAAGGACACAACACAATTATTAATTTTTTTTCTTATAAAATTATGTTCATGACACATGTTTATTGAAAAGTATTACTTAAAATTAGAATTCAGAAAATTGATCCTTTAACTCAATTCAGTCCAATAGACTAAGGTGTGGTTTGATTTAATATATTATAAGATATTAGGGTTGGGTTTCACAAAATCTTACTTAAGTTGTGATTAAACGTTAAACATAGAGGAGAACAATATAAATAAAATAAAATAAAACTTTGATAATTTTAAAATCAAGTTTTAATTGAGTTTTAGTTTCATTACATTCAACCATATTTAAGAAGTAAATTAGTCATCACTGTTTTTCTTAGAGAGTAATTTTTTATGATTGAAATTTAATTTTTGAGTAATGCTTAGAGACTATGCCTATCGAAAATTATGTAAAATCGCTCCATATGTATTGATTTATAAAAATCTTAATGAACTATACTAAAATAAATTCGCATGTTTTTTATATTTACAATTTTTCATTTAAGTTATCAACATGTCTCGATATTGATAAATATCTTCTTAACCAAACAAAATAATCAATTCAATTAAAGATTTTTGTTATAGATTTTCACTAAATTATATTTAGTTAACGGAAAAATTATTATCAGAAAAAAAATATCTCTTATATAGTTATTTTCAACATTCTATCTTCTATAATCGATATAGATGTAATTGAGGTAGAACACATATTTAATTAGTTGATAAGTGATATAGAAAGTGGATATATTACATAGATTATTTTTAAAATTATTATACAAACTCAAATACAATATGAATAAGCATTTTCTACTTCGACTCTGATCAATCGTGAATATAAAAAATGTCATTTAAAATAAAAATAATATTATTTATCTTAAATCTCACTTATATAATTATAAAAATTGACACAGCAGAACCCAATAGAAGCTAAAAATGCAAAATAATAATAATAATAATAAATGCTAAAAAATTCTAAAAGTTGTATTTTTGTCAAGTTTTAAGTCTCCCAATCCACCTAGGTATTCACCCCACCTCAATTTTTTGTACTATAAAAATATATGATAATGATTTATTGAAGTTTTTTTTATAAAAATATTAAGATATTTTCAAATTTTGAGTCGGGCTCAATTTTGTTCATTGTGTTTTTTGTCAAATGAAGTTATTTTAAAACTTACACTCTATTATTTTAATAAAGTAATATGCATTCAAAACATCAACTCAAAATTCTAAGTAATACTATTATAGCTACTAATTCTACTCTCACAATATCAAAAACAAAACTAAAGTGAATTACTTGAAAGTGAAGGTAGGTTTCACGAAATAAAAATGAATGAGCGTGACAATGGAAGGACTTACGAATGAAGAACTCGTGGAGGAAAGACTTGCAAAAAAAGGTGTGGAAAAAAAACTAAAGAGATGTATTATATTGATACATACAACATCCCTTCTAATATGAATCAATATAGTACATTTCAATTAACTTAGAAAACATTAATATTTTGCTTTTAACATCACTTTCAATGCAATTCATTTTGTTATTATTTCTCATTTTTACATTAATGAATAACTTATTATTTGAGAAAATATTATCATAGTCTTAAAATAACATCTAAATAAAATGTTTTAAATATTTTACTTTTAAATATTAAAAAATTTAAATATATATCATAAGAACTATCAAACAATAAACTTGTAATAATTAAAAAATAAAAATGATACACATACTTTCTTTCTAAAAATACACATATTATACATCTTTTAATCGTTTCTATTTCTTCTCGTCGTCATGTCATATATCTTATAAGTCTATCCCTTCTTTAATTTTATTTTATCTAGGTGTAAGTGAGATATAAATGAATATTTTGGTTATTCATGAAATATTTTCATTTTGAAGATGCATATTTTAGATGTTCATACAACATTTTTCATGTTTATATATTACAACATTTAGGGGGAAATTTTTTTATAATGAGACAATATTTAGTAAGATATTCTGTAAATGAAATCGTGAGATGATTTTATTTAGAATATGATTTTTGATTTCCAACAAACGAAATCTTGAGAGTAAAGGATAAGTTGAATGTAAATATTCCTTATATGAATTTATTCTAAAATACAATTTCAATATATTTACTACTAGATATTTATAAAAAAAACAAGTAATTTATAATAAATTAAAATTATGATTTAATATCTTAGCATCATATTTTTTCCATTCTTAAAAATTAATTTTCCCACAATTACATCTAATCTCAGTAACTCATGACTAATATATATATAGTTGGAAGAAATAGTGGTTAAGAAGAGCAATTGGTGAGTGTGATCTTGTGTTATAGTTTGCATTTTATGGTGTCACCTTCTATGTTAAATCAATCAAACACCTCTTAGTCCTATAATATGATGAAAACCCTACTTTCTACTTCCCTATAATAACAGGGTTAATAAAAATATCTTGGTTGTTGTAACAAACTAAAAAACTTAATTTGGTACTTAATAGTAATATATTTAGGGTTCCTATAGTCAGTGGGGTTTTTCCCTTTTTCTTTCAAAATTAAAGACAGTGGCTGTCATTGTTTGTCGCAATCAATGGCGTATGCAAAGTAAAAAGTAGGATGATTGATGATGGAAGGACAAAAATGACCTTAACAACTAAAATATTCAAGAAAAAACATTATATATTTATAACTCTAAATAGATGAAAGTTATTTTATGAATAAATTTTACTTTTCCAATATATTTTTTAATTTATATAAAAGTAATTTGTTTTTTATTTTTTACTTCTTATTATTTTTTAAATAATAATTTAAAGTTGATTTTTTCTCTCACTCCTCCTCGTGTTCCATTTATTTTCTTTTCTTAAGTTGTTTATCTCTTACATCTCATTTTTTATATATCTAATGAATATTAATCTTAAATTTAAATATTTTAAATTTAAATAAATAACATAAAAATAACTAAATATAATAGATTTAAAATTAATATATGTAAAATAATAAAAATTATTACAATAATTAAATTTTAACTTAATAAAATAAAATGTGTTTGTTTGCTAGAAATATTGATAACACATTTTTATACATTATTTGTTAAAAAGTTATTACAAGTTACAATATTTTACAATCTAGAGCCTATTTAAGCTTTTATGAAATTTTATTTTTTAATAAAATTTAATTAACATCATAGTACATGTTAAAAAAATATATTAAAAAATATGCTTTATTAGAATCAAAATCAAACTATTTTATTGCAATTATTAAAAAAATAATGATTATGTTCATCTTAAAGAACATAAAGCATGTATTACTTTTGTGAAGTAATATTGATATTAGTATCATATTATTAATAAAAGATAATTAGTGTAACCAATGTCCTACAATTCTAATGATGATTAAAAAAATCCACCAATAGGCAACCCAAGTATGAGAATCATTATCTTTGAAACCTTTTTCTTAATTCTATATCTGTAGTTGTAATCATCTTCACCAAACTATAGGCATGCATTATTTCTTCATAGTGATAATCATTAGCCTACTCTTAGAAAAAAGAGGTCTTTTCATTATTATTCATATCATCACAGAGCCATATTAAATTAATAACAGACATTATACAATTCAAAATGATTTTACTATAATGCTTTCTTACTGAAATTTGGAGCTTTTTCATGTATACAAACATTAATAGTTTGGTTCTTCTATGGTTTGCATAGGGATGCAATTCATACAACAGTACTTGTGCTTTCATCAGAACAACAAAACTTACATGACAACTAAAAACATTATTGATATACGTAGTTTTGTTATGGCTTTCACTTCACCTATGTGAGACAGAAAGCAACATGATCAGATTTTTTTCACAATAAAGCATTTCTTTTCTTTGCAGAATTTGTGAGTGCTCCAGCAGCATTTGCAGAAGAAGCTGGATTCATGGCTTTCCTAATCTTAGAAACATTCCAAGCAGTGTTAACAGCATGTCCTGCACTTGCAAACACATGCTCAGTAGCCTCTCCTGCTTCTTCTCCAAACCTGTAGCCAAACCAACCATTTTAGCTAAGGTTACATTGATGTTAAAATATGGATGCCGACACTGATACAATGACAACAAAATCAAACATAAAAAAATCACATCATTTTTAACTCAAAACTTTAAGATATTAAATTTGTAAATTTTTTTTTTATATATTATTTAATATGATATTTTTATATAATATAAAATTAGACTCACACTTTAATATCTAATCTATCATATCATATGAATGTCATCGTACGATATTATTACTTTGTTTACTTAGTATAAAATTTTATAAATTTTACAGTTTATTTCTATTCATTTGGCTTATATACATTAAAGTATGGTTTTTTAAATTTATGAAATTGTAATCATGACTCCAATTTAAAACCTTAAATTGACGTGGGAAAATGTTTTAACGTGACATCACCGAGAAAGTTCATCGCAAATTTAACTTTACGACTTAAACTAACTGATTACATTGTTGCAAGTAAAATTAAAGGCCTGACAGTGGAGAAAAAGTGTTGTCCAAGTTAGGTGCAATTCAATTTCAGGCATAAATAGTCAATGCGTGGTTCAACTATAAATTTCGGGTATATTATTGTTCAAGCAATATAATAGAAACAATAATACCTGTTAGAAACCATTCTGGTTGCAGCCTTGGAGGTAGCAGAATAGGTTTGTTTTTCAGCAGCTTCAGCTGCTTCAAAAACTCTATCTGTTGCATTAAACACACAAATCGAGTTAATGGTGCTTTTTAAAACAATGAGATTAGCTTATGATGTTTATTAGGGATAACAACAATAAGATTGGTATGAGTTTTTGATGACTTAGAGTGTATTTATCAATAATGTAATTTTATATTTAAATTTATGTATGAGGTAAGATTATATATTTAAGGATGATCAGATAACAATTCAATAGATCTAATAATTATATTAAGATAGATTCTGAAATCATTTTAAAAAATATTATAAAACTGACTTATAAATTAAGATTTATACTTGTTTATATATTATTAAAAGATTTTATCTTTAATTAATATATAAGATCTCCATTAATATATAACTGATATCTTATCTCATACTAATTAAAAATAAAGTCAATTTATAATATACAAGTAAATATAAAAAAATTATCAAAAAATTGTTTGACAGTGAAGACATGCTAGCCTTATATCTTAAACTTTGGATTGTTTAAGAAATGTTACTTACTGACTGCATCAAGGGAAGCCAATAGTACCTCTCCAGGGAGCATCTTTAGGAATGCCTGTCCTGTTTGGGATTTCAGCACAGGAGTCATCACTGATACACTCATTATTCCAACAGCATCAAGCAAAGATTTAGTTAACTTTTCTGTCATATTTGTCAGTTTTCTCACCCTAGATTGTAAACATGAAAATTAATCAAAGTTAGTCTATAATTGTACATATTCCCTTAACTCTTAAGACTATGTATGAAAATGAAAAATTCTTATAGTCAATACTCTAATCCTTAAACATGCACTCATGACATAGCATAACTCAATCACATCACATGTTTCAATACCGTTTGAGGTTTTCGTTCATTCCACTGTTCTTTGTGGCATCATTACCGTTGTTCATACTTTGTCGGACCATGTTAGCATTGTTCTTTTCTGCAGCACTATTTAGGATCGCTTCCCCTCCTTTTTGGACCTGATTTTCATAACAAGTTTTTGATGAAAAGCTTAGTGATTTGTTTGTTCTTTTCAAATATTTAACTTTAACAACGAACTTAGCGAATGTTTCAATCTCACTTAATTTTTCAAACATCAAGATTTCATGTTATAAGAACTAAGAAGATTATAAGAGAACTTTTATTCAAGTTGGACACGTCAAAATATCTAACTACTGAATTGATTCTAAATCTAAATTGATCTAACATGTATGATTCATTTCATCACAAAGTGGTAAATAAGTTATTGTTGAGTAAAAATGATTTTGTCTTCAAATCTCAATTCGAACAAACTGATTATCTATGTAATAAATTTTAAATTTAATTCAGTATTATAAAACTGACTTAATATTCATTTATAAATCTATTCATAAATTATTAAAAAATTTCATCTTTAATTAATATGAGAATTTTAACGTATAAGTATCATCGATAAACTTATCTTTTTAATAAGATAAACCAAACTATACCTGGTTGGTGTAAGCATTGCTGCACATGAAAATACCCTTAACAATCTGACCAGTTCCTCCTGCAATGGCCCTGGCAAGAAAGTGGTTATAATCTTCAACCTTTGGGGCAAAGTCCTCCCAATCAAGGTCACTCTTCTTGTTCCTTTCCAACCCAGAAAAGCAAGAATGCTCCTTTAGAAAAGAATCTACCATCCCCATGTTCCCATAGCACTCTTCTGGAAAGGTTACACCATAGCTCAGAGGCTCACCACCATCTTTCACAGGCAGAGAGAAGAGGTAGTGAAGGCCATCCACCTTCACCACTGGCTCGTCCTTTGTCAAGGGCCACTGAACACTGCTTCCAACTTTTATGACTGTTGCTAGTGCCACGTTCTGCTCCATGACCCTCATGATTGTGAAGTTCCCTTGAGCCAGTTCAAGGGCTTCTCCTTGGTCCACCAGATGAACTTTGCATCGTGGGATTTGTAGCACAAGTTCCTGTGCTGGAGTTTTCGGTTTCTGCAAGTCTTGAAAACCTGCATGGTGAATGGAGTTTTCAAATGGTGGCTCCTTAGAGGCTTGGCAACCCATCTCTGTTTTTGCTCTGTTTTTTCTCTGTTTTTGCTCTGTTTTGTCCTGTTTCTTTGGGGGTGTTAATGGAGATAGATTTGTCAATAGAAGGTTTTTGCTTTATGGTTACAAAATGTCTGCATGAACTTTGGCTAATGAATTGAAAATGAAAATCGTTTCAATATCTATAAAGTTTTACATAAAATAGAAATCCAGATTTTGATTATTAGTTTATAAACTCTTTTTCTATTAATCTTATCTATTAAGATACATTTTTCAAAACAAAATCATAAAACAATACCGGTACGAGTAATATGAATCAGGATAAATTTGTTTATTTTTATAAAATCTGTTTTAAAATTTATATTAAGATTTTTAATTAATTGAAGTACAGCATCTTCTCTGACAGAAACTATAGAAAATGTCATTATTTGTTCATTATGTGGAAGATATTTGTTAGTGAGAATCTTTTATGCTGATAGCTTTATTCTGTTCCCTGTGATTGGTGAAAAATGAGGAATATGGTGTGAAGATAATGTAACTTCAGGTGGAAATGGAATATGTGAGAAGAAAAAAGGAGAGCTTGTTGAACAATCTACGATAGCATCACAACTTGCTATGACATCAAATTCTGATGTTCTTTTATTCTGTTTTATCAATTGTGAATGCATAGATTATTTGTCATAGATTCCAGTTTAACCAATTAAAGTAAGTTTAATAATTATATTAAATATTTAAAGAAAAAACTTTTAAAACAAAATTTTTACTGGACATAAATACTTTTCAACATGATTATACTTATTAACTAATTCAAGCAAAAAAATTAGTAAGTTTGGCATCAGAAAATAATGTACACTAGGCTATCCCAACCCTTTTTACTTCAGGTATATATCACAGTCAAATATTAAGAATATTTTTTTTAGCATATCATAAACATTTATGTATCACACGAAAACATTAATGTATATATTTTAACATATTTTTCTAATATATCTTCTTGTATTGATTAAAATTAGTTAAAAATCAAATTTTGGTCTTCCCAATTCTTATTTAATAATTTTATAATTTTCAGTATTTTTTAATGAACAGATATGTATGTACACTCTTATAACACAAACATCCTTTTTATCTCTTTATTCTTTTTATTATTACTTGTTATACTTATATTATTTTCTCTGAAAAATACTTTTCTTTTGTTGGATTCTAAAGAATACTTAACTTCAAAGTTTTCTAAAGAATATTTATTCTGTATTAAATTTCTAAATCAAAAGTTAAGGTTAAAATTTTACTTAGAACTGTGTGTATGAAATAATGTCAAAGGAAAGGGGTATATCTCTTAAATTTACTACAAATAGAAAGATAAAATAAATTCAATAAATAATACTAGAAGAGGCAATTTTGGTATTTCAATCTTATGGGGTGGAAGTAGAAATTTAGGGGTGCAGGAAGCAAATGCAAAGAAAAATGGATGCAAAACAAAATGGCTATTTCTTCCTCCACTCCCATATTCTCCTCCTACATCCTATAAATATAAAAGTTCTCGTTTTGCTCATTGGAAGTAATTTTTAACTTTTAGATTACATAAATTGAAAGTAATTTTTGACTTTTAAATTATATCTTTCAAAAGTCATTGTTTTTCTTTAAAATATACTTCAAAATTGTATAATATAAATTATACAAAGTTTTAAGAAAAAATAACTTTCAAATGTAATCTATAAACTAAAAATGACTTGCAATTATAAAATTTAGAATTTTTCTAAATTATACAATCCACATAATCTTTCAAATAGTGTAAATCAGAAATCTTTTAAAAAAAGACTTCTGTTAAAATTAGAAAACTCTTCCAGATTACAAAATCTAAAAAAAATTAATTATGAATTAGATAATATGAAAATTACACAATGAAAATCTGTATATTTATGGGGGGTGCAAGACGAAAATATGGTGGTAGAGGAAGCAAACGAAATAGCCCTACTTGAGGCCCTGTAGAAGGCCCAAAACTGCCATTTCTCTCTCTTTTCGGAGACTGTGTTATTTCATTGTCTTCACTCGGAGCTTCTTCATCATTGGGGAGTGCTGACACTAACAATTTTGCCTACGTTATTGTTTTTGTTCCTGTTCCATGCTTTCAACTTCTCATTGGTGAGTTCAGATTGTACCATGATTCTGTTTTTTTCCCTCTCTCTCTCCTTCTTCTGAAAGTGTTTGTAACTATTTATGAACACGAAGAGTGCTCACTATGTTTGCATTGACGCGTGCCCTACTCTTGTTTTCGCCATTTCAGATTGGATTAAGAGCCAAAGTTTCCAACTTTGAATTATGGTATTGCTGGTTGCACTTGCATTACTTCTGGGTCTCTTCCTCGCTGTTCTTCTTTTCAACCCACGACACCCCAAATCTGGTTCTGTTCATTATTATGCTGTGATCTATGTCACGCTATTTGTTTTTGAATTTATGTATGCATTTGCTTACTGTGTGTACTTACGTTAATTTTTTGCATCTATCTCAGAGCATAAGGGAAAGGCTCAAGCCAGTTTAAACAGTGATAAGGTATTTTACTTACTGTAACTCGGTGCTTTTTCTAGCATTTTGTTGTAGATTCTGCTTTGAATTCTGCTGCTATTTCCATATGCGATAGAATGGGATAATTAATGAGCTTTGTTCAAATAACATTTCGGATCTAGTTGAAGTTAAGATAAATAAGTATTGTAATGTCTTGGTTTCGGTTACTCAAGCACTTGGTTAGGTGGGTTTCTTAAGATTTGGTGTCATTTGGGTGTTTTGCTCAATACTCATATCATAATCTAAAAGAAAGAAGATTTGTGTTGATGATGACGAAGAATGCTCGCAAAATATTCGGTAAAAGTTGAATTTATCTTTTCAAGTAATAGAAATGTGGCCTGGCTTGTTGTGGGTCCTACAAAGGATTTCACCCTGTAATAAGAGTGTGGAAAAGAGTTTCAATGAGAATGGTGTTACATTCCTCCTTAGGTTGAGAGGGTTGATTCAAAGATAAAACTGTGTGCTCTTTAGTTGCGTGATAGTTTTTTATCTAAATTGGTATCATGTATTGTATTCTGTATTCTGCTTGTAGGCATCAAAATCCTACAGTAAAACGGAAGTTTCATTGCATAACAAGAGAACAGATTGTTGGATAATCATCAAGAAAAGGGTATGAGCTTTTTATTTGCATATCAAATCTTATGTTCTCAATTCAATCCTATCTATTCTACATTATTTGTTTTTGGTACAGTAGTGTTAATGAGGTTTGAAGTTTGAACCTATAACCTCATACAAAGTATCCAAACCCGTCATCACTAGCTCAATCCTAATGCTTTAACTAAATTAGCTGCTAATGTTATGATTTGCCGTTTTTGCCACTGACATTCATAGTTTACATTTATTGGGTTTTCTTCACACTGTAGGTATATGATGTTACCTCTTATGTGGAAGAACATCCGGGTGGTGATGCCATTCTAGCACATGCTGGAGATGATTCAACTGAAGGATTTTTTGGGTATGCATT
>Ga0099824_1005668_pt1 | contig 17495 bp, 8 predicted proteins | sample SiratrowhiteBW_FD_76837 | JGI IMG/M metagenome (GOLD analysis project Ga0099824, IMG submission 76837) | Root nodule microbial communities of legume samples collected from California, USA - Siratro white BW | ecosystem: Host-associated > Plants > Roots > Nodule | place: USA: California... | reverse complement strand
TGTATTACTTTCCCTCACCAAATTAAATCTGATCGTTGATAAAGAATCAGTTTCCAGATGAAGTAGTATTCTGCTCTTGACCTTGCTCTTCTCAGACATAGTACTTCTGTCTGCATGCACGTTTAGGGCAAAATGGTGGGGTGCAGTGCATGTGAACGAGAATACTATCCTTTTCTACTGATTAATCAATAATGAATGATCCATCATCAAGGCCCTTTCATGATTTTGATCGAAAAGTAGCCAAACATAAAAATTATAACTACCGGAAGTGACATTTGTATTCTAATACTGATACGTCAAAAAGAAATATTACTTTTTTTAGAGAACAGGCTTTGAATATAATTAGTAGTCAATTATTGTGGCACGATAATTAATTATTTACTAAACTAAAAATATTACAGTCAAATAGTTAAATAAATTCTTTTTATTTCTTTAATATTTTTGTTTTACTTCCAAATGCATCCTTTGTAGCTGTTTTATATATAGTTAACTATATAGGTTTTTTCCAAATGCATCTTTAATAATTAGAATATATAGTTTTATTCTAAGGATGAACACTACTATAAATAAAAAGAAGTCAGTTCATTTATTTTTTTTAAGATAAATAGATTTAGTATTTATGTTTTAGGAAAACATACATATATATGGTGTAACGAGTTAACTATGTCAGCATAGTGTTCTTTTCGTACCAAAATAAAAAATAAAAAGACAGAAAATTTGTTATGATAGAATTAGCTCTCTTCAATAATTGTTTGCTGTTAGCACTCCTCAATAATTGAATGGTTAAACGTTCTCTCTCTCTCTCTTCAGCTCCTCTCCATAAAACATCCAATCCATGGAAACTATATATGAAACATGTAAATCTAACCATAAGATGCATCCAATGTTTAAAAAAAAGGTCAAACACTCATTGTTATTCACATCATTAGATATATCTAAAGGCTTTAATTTATTTTAATTGTTACTTTTCTTTTTAAGTTTACACTGGATGGTGGTTTGAAATAATATCATTATGAAGTGAGATGATGGGACCAAAGTGAAATTATGGCTAAGACATGGGTTACACAATAGCAATAGAATAATAGTCTAACATATGTGCTAGATTGTTCTTATTATTTGAACAAAGAGAACAAGACGTATGCTGATGAGGAGTTGGGAAGTAAATAAATAGGTTTGGAAATTTAGACGAAAGAGTAAGAAGTTTGAGTGAAAAAAAAAAAAAAAGTAATTGAAAATATTAGAAGCAAATCTAGAAAGAGTGGAGATCAAGATGGTAGTAGAGGATGAAAGCTAATAATAAATAAATAAAATGTAAAGTATATAATTAAATCTATCTATATAAGTATAATTTATTAATTCTAAAAAAGATAGTCAAACATATATTTGTTTTAAATAGCTTAGATAATATATGCTAATATAAGAATAAATAGTTTTTTTATATTTGATTTCTTAGAGTGTAATTAACTTTATATTGTTAATTTAATGTAAAAAACTTATAGTTTTTAATAAAAATACTAAAAGGCGTTTAGGATAGTTAAGAAACATCATTGAAGTCAATTATCATTAATAAAATAGTTTTGTTTTTAAAAAGTGTCTCAAATAATTAAAAAAAATATGTATTTAAACTGCACTTAATTTCAATTTCTAAGTGATATGAGACATATACTAAAAGAAATTATTATTAATATCAATATTTTTATCTTAATTATTATGATAATAAACTAATAATTTATTATTATTATTACTGTGATTTTATTATTATTATAGATACTCTGGTATTTATTATGATTATTATTATCATAATCATAATTGTTATTATTATCTTTCTTAATAATAATATTATTATCATTATTATTATTTTAATTAATATTCTAATTTATAATAATAGTAGTAATTATTATTATTAATCTTATTATTGTCATAATTATTATAATTAGTATCATTATATCAATAAAATTGATCATTGATTATGTATTGATAAAATTTGTCAGTAATTAATAATAAATCAGATTTTTCAGTTAGATCTGTTGATAAATAAACTGATCAATTATTCATTACATAAAATTTATCGCTAATAATATTTTACTAACATATATTATATATTTGTCAGTAAATTCAAATATTTGTATAGTAATTGCAGGTGTGAGTACGGAAAGATGAGTAGGAAATGACTGGAACTAATGTATGCACGGTTGGTAGATAATTCAGCTTCCTAAACATTTTTATAGGGGTTTTTGATAGTCGGAACATAATTGAGTTTCTTAAACATGTTATTCTTTGATAATGCCTATGGAGAAAACTTTATTAGACCATAAAGAAAAATCCATTTGAGTGACCTAACCTTTTCACTCTTACTCTTTTTCAATCTATCATTTTTCAACTTTCCTTCTTTCTCATTTGATTGCGTATAAAACACAATTAAAACCGTTTTCCCGCGGATCGTGCTGCAACGCCTTTTTTTGTACTTTCTGCTTGGCGGAAAGAACTTCCATCAATACTGCATTTTTCTTGCAATTTATTTTTCCTCCCAAAACTAATACCCATTTCAACCCAAAAGGAAAGCAATTCTTCTGTTGGGCCTCAGCAAAAGTGACGCTTTCAAAGAACATATCTTAAACAACAATGTTAATAGGTAACAAGGAATTCAATCAAAGAAACTAGAGCAAAAGAAGCAACTGGAAGAGGAAAGTTATAAACAGATATCTGATGGGTTCTACATGGTACCTTTTGTCTGATGAATTGGTTAGAGAAAGTAGATAAAGCAAAAGGAAGATAAAACACCCCACCACGTCAAATTTGAGCAGGACTATGCAACCATAAAAGTGGACTATGGTCTCATCTTTAGGTTACTTGTAGGGAATGTAGAATGTACAATGTTCACAAAAACAACAAAAGCAACCTCAACCCTCCCACAATGGGACCTGCATAATGCCACATTAACCAACTCTCCCTGCCTTCAGAGTCATCAGCTAAAAAGGAAAATGTTAGAAGCATAAGCTTTGGCAAGAGAATGCTTCCAAACAGACCAGCCTGGCCTTGAGTGCTGTCTGCTACCACTGTCTGGCATGCATTACCTTATCACTTGTCTCCCCAACAAAGTGAATTCAAGATACACTTGCAAGGTTCTCATGCTTGGAGAAACGGATACTCATTATTGATTTTCAAAAGTGCTTAGCCTCAAGGTTGTGGTGTGAATGAGCTTCAAAATGGTCTGCAATCACACTTATTTTCAATTTCCTTACTTTCTACCAACGCATACTTCACTTTATATATTAGTAAAACCCCACCAGCAGGAACAAAATAATGCGGGTCTTAGGTGCACGGCTACATTTTAAAGCTAATAATACACGTTACCCCTTTCTCTCTTTAAAAACTTTACCACACGTTGTCTCCTAAGCAGGTGTGTGTTTTCATAAGTTGTGCAGTCAGGAAGAGTAAAGAATTGGTCGTGAAACACAGCAGATGACGAATTAAGAATTGTAAGTTCTACCACTTCACTCAGCACAATAAATAAACAACTAAAGAAAAATGTTCATTTACACCACACACATTAAGATCCATCCACTGCTTCACAACTCATCCAATTTCTAATCGTACAAACACGCACACCCCAAAGGTGTATCAAATTCAAGTCTAGTTTAGAGATGGCCATAGCTGTGCATTCTTCACCTTCGATACACTCTCCAGTACCCCCAGTGGTGTCACGTCTCCCATGATCGTCACTTTCTTTGTCTCCATTTCTATGCTGAATGATCTCACTCCTACAAATATATAGCATTAGATTACCCATACACACTATTCTCAACACAAACATTTAATATATGGGGACAGAAACTGTCAGACCAACAAGTCAACGATGCTTTAATGCAAGATTGGCTAATATAAATGATTAGTTGCATTACCAAAAACATCAAACTTCGATGTTTAGAAAGAACATAAAATTCAAGAATACGGGACTAATAATACTGATGATACTTTTTGGCTAATTATATTGAGGATCACTTATTTTGTAACTCCAAAACTAACTATGGATTGACCAGACTCACCTTCCATTTTTGAAATATGTTTTCTAACTTTCCCTTCGCAGGCCTTGCAGGGCAATGACACCCTCAAAACCACAACCTGAAGGTTTCAGAAGACAAACCATGACCACCCTAATGTCATCGTAAAACAATATGAACACAATAGAGTAACACCCACATTTTCATTGAGAACAAAATAGTAACTTTTTTTTATATATATTCTTTTTGAGAAAAAAAGAAACAGAGAGAGAACAAAAGTAGAAAAGAAAAGAAAAACCTGGTCCTTGGAGCGAGCTGAAGAAGAGGAGCGAAGACTAGGAGGATGGTTTCTTTTGATGGGCATGGGCTTGTCTTGGACATGATGTTGAGAAGGAAGCATTGGTGTGAATTTATTAGAGTCTGATATCCACTCAATGAACGGCGCATCAGCAAGGAGATATCTTCTGGATGAAGCATCAGCAGCAGCATTAGTATATAGATCGCTAACATCAGCACAACTTTTTCTACGCGTGTCATCCTTGTCAGCTGAGCTCTTTCTGTGCTTCTCCAAGTAAAAAGGCTTAGGACTGATGGGCAATTGGGATGAACAAGGTACACAGAGTTGACTTTTCCTTCCATCCTGGTCGTAGCTTTTGGTCCTTCCACGTACTGTAGAACGATGGTGCATGCTAGAAGTTACAGCTGTGGAAGCTGAGGAAGAACAGAACAAATCAATTCCTTTCATGGTTTTTGTCCCAGTAGTTAAATTCTTAGCTTGCACACAGTTATAAGCTTATAGACAAGAGAGAATACAATGGATGCAATGAACTTTGAAGTAGTAGGTAGTAGCTGAAGTCATAGCAGAAGCAAAGAGAGTAACATAAATCTGAACTAGGTAGGGGAAAAGGAAAATAATGCATTTGGTCCCACTCTAGTATTTGTAAAACTTGTATTTCCTCGAACACTATAATAATAATTATGGTAGAAATATGTTTGGTATTTCTTTATAGTTGTTGGGAACAAGAAAGTGGATTGATCTTTGGTGCGACATGATTACTACCAGTAGTTGTGGAACTAAGAAAGTTTAGAGGGTGACAACGAGGTTGTATTATTGGCGCATGATTGTTTCACAGTGGGCTCCTTCTTTCCTTTTCTTTCTTTTTATTAGGCCTTTTCTCAAACACTGGTAGTGCATGAATGGTTGCAAACCAGTCACATTGGTTGGTGCATTTTCGGCCAACTTAATCCCTATCATTTTATTATTTCTTGTCATTTAGCACTTAATTTCATTCAAAAGTTACGTATACCTTTGTTCAACTTTGGAGATATCATAATTGGACAAGTAATGTTCATTATTAAATTACAGCCAAATGATAATCACACAGTTGTGATGAATAATGCACGTTGTGGCCTTAAATTCAACTATGCTATGAATCATAACTTGAAACTACCACCACCAATAGTGTTTGTGTTTGTTTTGCGTTTGGTCTGAAAGAAACAAAGTCCACTTCCGTGACATAAACATAACTTTAATCTAAATTAAACCCTTTGTTAGGTTTTGAAGTTGCCGTCAAATTGTAATAAAAATATTATCCGATTGAACTTTGAGCACTACATGATCTTGTGCCAGATTTTGGGGATTGCTTGAGAAGAAAAGGACAACTAATAGGTCAAAAGCACAAGCAAGTTTCAAACAAATGGAAAGAAACAAAAAGGAAAAAGTATCTGGAAAATTGTGAATTCGAGTCGGGATGAAATAGTAAACGCAAAATTATTACAAATATAAAGCAAGTAATCATTAATTTATCTATTTGCCATGCATGCTCATTGCCTAAAAAAGTTTTTCAACCACTCTGCTACCAAATATCAAAACGATTTAATTTGTGAATAAGATTGTTGATAGTTTTTATAATTATTTTAAAAGCCATGTATGAAGTAATTTTTAATGGTCGATAATGTAAATTTTTTACCTCTATCATGTAAGTCCACCCTCTAAAAGTTTATTTAACTTATTTGATTATCTTTTCAGATGCTAAAATTTAAGATCAATCCAATTCTAATACCTCAATTTTTTTAAAAAATTATCTCAACTTAAAAAGAAAAACTAGAATAAATCTAAAACTGCTTTTAGACATTCAACAGTAAGTTTGACTAAAATTCTATACTTTTAAAATTTGAGAGATTAAAATAACTTTTAAAAAATAAACCCGTATTTGTTCCAAATTTCATGAAATAAAAATATAAAAAATATAATAAAGCATTAGTTTATAAAAAAAAAAAAAAAGATTTATGACGATTGTTATTCCTTCTAGGAATTAGAAAAGGTTTGCAAATTTTGTTTGCAGTGAGGTAGAGAAGTTGCTTTGTCCACTTAATATGCATGTCATTTTTGTAAAACAAATATGATCATCTTTAGAAACAAAATATTTTGTTAAGAAATTAAAAAAAAAAAAAACATTGTGGAGGTGTAACATACTCTAGTCCAAAATTAAAGGTTAAATTTTACCTCTGTTTTCGCATGGAATTTCATAATTGATGAGATATTTATATACATTAAATTTAAATTTTATTATGTTTCAAATATTTTGTCTAAATAAGGTAATTTAAATTTATTAAATTTTAGTTTTTTAAAATAAATTATTTCAAATACTACTAAATCAAAATATTATTTAAATATCAAAGACTAATTTTTTTATCGGCAAAAAAATAAAATTAATAGAACACAAAAAGATATCCAAATCCGTGTACAAAATATTCAAAATAAAAGGCCAGTGTGTTCGACCATCCTACTCAAGATAACCACGTCTTAAATCTAACAAAAGATTACCCTATATGCCCATACATAAAAGCACTCTTCAAAATTGTTGTACCCAAACAAACTATTATACCATATAAATACCCAGTCCCAAAAATAAAAATCCAATAATAGTAACATAAACAGTCAAAGTGACTTCCCATGCTCCCAACAACATTAAAATTGACCAACTGTAAAATATCAAAGGCCAATAATTCAAAAATATTAATATTAATGATTTTTTAGTAGATATTAAAATTCATTACTATTTTCAATTGACATTAGTGAAACTTTTTTTCCTTAAACATCAATTCAAGTTATGTTTAGTTAATGTTGAGCACAATTATTTCAAATTACATTGTTTGAAGTTATTTTTATGATATTATTGATTGAGGTTTTTTTATCAACTTTTCAATCAATGTCAATTGAAATTTTTTTCTAATTGATGTTAAAAAATATCATAATTAATATTGATTAACACCTTTCGAAAATAAATTCTAACAAATTATTAATAAAAAGTAACATTAGTTTTTATAATAAAAAAATCATTGCATATAAAAAATAATTACGACAAACATCAATAAAAAATATTATTTACATTTGTCAAAAATAGTCTTTCGGACATCAGTTCATAAAAAAACAATAATAATTTATAATTTATAACAATAATAATTTATAACAACAACAATTGTAACAATTTAAATAAAAATAACTTATTAATATCAATAAAAAAATATAGTTAACATAAAAAAAATAGTCATCTTCATAATCTATCCATCTTAATTTTAGTCAAGTTAATAGCCTTGTAAGTAAGATCAAATTAAAGAGATAATAAAAAATAGGACACATAAATTTGAAAATACTAAGAGTTTTAATTTTTTTTTATTATACCTAAATTAAAATTGCATAATTTTAAGTAGTTAGAATACTCTAAAAAAACTTTAAAATTTAATTGTTATTTTTTTTTAATTTCTTACCCAAAGAATATTCCCTGATTCATATGCATGCTTCGCACACGCAGATGTGTAAGATGTGGCCTTTCATGTTTCTCTAAGCGTTACCCCGATAAAATTTAAAATAACACATATGCGATCCACATTTTTCTCTTATCAGACACTGCATAAATAATTTTATAAACTCAGATGACTCTGTAAATCTGTTATTCTTTCGAACACAAACACAATAATTCACAAAAAAGTTTTGTGGGCAAGTGCACATGGATTCTTATTAACTATTCCAGTGAGAAAATACAAAAGGCAGTGTATCACTTTGAAGAAAAAAATGCACCAGCATGAATGCCTTTAATCAAGAACTTTATCCAATATATTCTTAATTAAAGTTGATAACTTTTACTGTACAAGACTAGATTGTGGATATATATGATATATCCTTCACTGACTGAGACTATTTTTGTATATTGTTAACAAAAAAGAAGATTAGGTTTATATATCCTTCAATGATGTGGGTCGCTCTCTAGTTGAAAGGAGTAATTAAGGCTTTGAGACCTTTACCAATCCTTAAATTTCTCCCATTCTAGATTCTTTTTTTCTCTGGATTTACCAGTTTTAAAGTCTAGCATAATTAATATAGATTTATGACTTTGATGTTTCTTTAACAGTTGAGGAGAATTAGCAGGGAAATGCAGAAAATAAACTGACTTTTGTTCCTGGAAACTTCTGGGTTTAGAATCAACTATTGGGAGGTTCTACTGGACTAACATTAACTTGTGAAGGTTTAGAAACATGTAAAATCTAGATTTATCAAAAGTCTAGATTCAATGATCAAGCTTGCTACTAGTGGGAGGCCTATATTGACAAAAACAAGAACCAAAAGAATTAAAATGATACTTTTCAAAGACTTCAAAACTAAAGAAGATTCAACAAATTATGTGAAACCTTGGGCCTGGGCCCATTTCTTTCCGTTTCTCTTCTTTCTTTCCTTTTATAAAATAAGAAATAGTTTGCATGTGTTCTCTCCTCCCCTCTAACTCTCTCTTCTCTCTTTAATTATAATTCCTATTTTTGTATCTTTCCCGATCAAATTATACCCCATTCAACACGCTTTAGGTTCCCAATTCGGAGTAGCTGGTTTTCTTGGTTCCAAGGTTTTCTTCCTAATTAATATCTTACACTTATGGTCATCATTTCTGTGTGTTTGTTCTGGATCCTCGAAAACGAGTTCGAATTATTACAAACAGTTCTGGTATTGATCTAGGGTAATTCCAAGGAATAGACCCAATAGAGTGCAATTATAAAGTCAAACACTATTGTAGCATTGACATAAATGAGAAATGAACCAAAATCATAATGATTCTGGTTGAGCTAAGTGGTGTAGCTTAATTTCATGCATTCACCTCCTAAACCCAATTCATTTGATTTGGTTATGGGCTGGTCCACAACAATTTCACCACTCTTCTATATCATTTTATGTAAAAAGAATCTAAAAATTTCAATTCAAAGTTTTAAGCTTTAACCACTGGTTAGATTCGTCTTCTATGACTTCCATACTCTATTTTTCTCATAAAAAAAAATGGAATTTTACTAATTTTCTTGTGATGTTTCATTAAAAAAACTTTCAGAGAATCCCGATTATACGGCCAACCATATATGACATTTAAAAATTATCGACAACAATTTCATTAAGACAATCTTTTCAAACGAATTTAAGAAATTCAAAATTTATAAATATGAATAAACTGGTCCGTAAAAAAACGTTGTAAATATTCCCAAAAAAGTTAGATTGAAAAAGTTTTTTTTTTTTTCTTTTGTTAAATTCATACAAATATGCAAAGTTTTAATTTATTTTAGATATTATGGCTATTTTATTAACTTTTGGAGAAATTCACTCTCTTCAACATATTTTTAGAGATTCCGACGTTGGCTCCTAGGACCAGTTCAGTAACTTTGATGAATTTAAATTTTTTTATATTATATATGTAAAATATTAAAATTAGAATAACTTTTTTATATTGTTTGGAAGATATAAATATAAATAATATGTAAATTAAATGGTTAACGCTACCAAAATTAAATCAATAATATTCTAATTTAAATTGTTAAAACTTATAAAACAAATTTCAATAATAAATTACAATAAAATAATTTAAAAATTAGAAATAATAATTTTCGTAATTTATTTCATTAGATATATTAATTAATTATTTAAAACTTGTAAAATAGTCACATAATTAAATATATTTAAAAGACTTATTGATAATTCGGTAACTTGCTTTACATCACATTAGCTTGTTTTGGCGTTTCTGACTTTTTAAAATATGAATTTCAAATTTTTAAAAACTAAAAAGATAAGCCTATTATTACTTAAACCAACAACTTATTCCTTTATTTATACCTTTTATTAATTGAAGATTAAACCTGGTAAAATTATGAATTTAAAACTTAACAAGAAAAAATACTGTTTCCCTTCTAGAATTATAAGCTTTCTTCGGGACGAATAAAAAAACAATTATAAGATGAAAATTAAACTTCGAGCCAGTTTTAAACATTAATAGTTAGAGTAATCACACAGATTGAACTGCGATATATCTTATTTTTTGAAACATTTTGAATTGAACAACAATATGAAATCCGGCTAAAAGTTTGGTTGAATTTACCGAACATCTTCTTCGTTACTTGTGGTTGTTTGTTTTTTGTTTTGGATTTCTCATTCCTCTTCAATTAACACATATTTATTTAATGTTTCCGGTAAAACATGTTTTCCTATTACTTAATATTCAACCAATATTTCGGCCTTCATCAGTGGAATTCGTTTTATTTAGTAAACCCTCGTTTTGGTTGGTGAAGTCACCACCAGTTTGGCCTCGTCTCAGATCCTTTGCATTCTGCACTCTATTCCACACATTTCACTGTCTTCTGGCTATATTTTTTTGGATCCTTTCATTTACGTCTTTATCATCTTCATATTTTTAGTTTATATTGCAATATCAATCTACGTTGGGTGCACATGAGTTGGGTTTCTTGCTTCTTTGATCGAGTCATAAGAAACATAATCATCATTATTGTTCTTACGTGAAAAAGATATATATCTATAAATAGTATGTCCTGAAATCAGAAGAATGATTGAGCACATTCATTTTATTCGAATTATTTCCAGATTCATCGATTTAGTAAGATACAATATGGTATTTAAGTTTATTTAATGAGTGGATTATTATTAAGACATTTAAATTATTTTATTATCAATAATTATATTTAAAATATAATTACTAATAATTATATCGAATAAAAATTACAAACGAGATTTAATACAGATCATGATAATGTAAAGATTAGCTTATAAAAGGTCAAGTAGAATGAAGAAGAACATATAATGTTATACCTAAAAGATTGTTAATAATCTTATTTGGTTGTACTGATTGTCGAATTGTGAATGAAGTCTGAGGAAAGATTTATTAGGATTTTTTGAAGATCAAGACAATAAATAAGTACTAATTAATTTATATTTATAAATTTTTACACTTAAATAAGAATATTCTAAAAAATATATATGTTTAATTACTAAATATTTATCATTCAGTCAAATTATAAAAAAAAAAAATATCGACACAACATATAAGAATTAAAATATGGTTCTAATATCTTAATTTTGAGATTAAAAAATGGAAAAAGGGACTCCATAAACAAACTTTTCTCCCATTAAATCTCGAGTGAAAATTTTGTTTAATAATTCTACATTATTTGAGAGTCTAAACTGAATCAGTATAAATACTTATTTCTTTCTTAATTCTCTTAAACATATTTCTTAAAGAAGAAAACTGGGATGAAATTCCAAATTTTAAAATGCACAGTATCTCAAATATAATTATTAACTTTAATTATATTATATCAACCAAGTTGCCCAATATTTATTATTAATATTGATTATGATGTGTTTCCCTTTCTTTCTGTTTTTTGTTCCACATTTTGAGCAAAGAAAAGACATATCAAAAAGCACTAAAGACAACGAGAGATGATGCAATCATTTTATATATGAACGAATGTAGTTTAGCAGTCAATTTTCATATACATTTTTTAATGAAATTGCCCACGTATGGGTCTTTCTTTCACTTATTTTATTCTCAAATAGTTTCCAATAAAGCCGCCAATATATTTTACCACGACCTATTTGGTGTGTGCTCAGAAATTCGTTGAAAAAACGTGCGTTTATTCAAATAATTATATAATATGTTTAGAAATTCTTATCAAATTTTCATAAAAGGAAAAAATTGGAAAGAAATTACATCAAGAAAGTCAAAGACATCACTGATTATCAATCCAATATATAGTTCTTTTGTTTCAGACAACTTGGTCTAATCTTTTGGAATATTAGCAACATTTTATTCTGTCCATGATTCAACACTGGGAACAATAAATTGGTTGGAACTAATTTTATTGAAAAAATATTAAAGGATGTTTCATCATCAAGTTGAATTATTATTGGTGTTATTATTATTATTTAAATAGAGTTAAATACGTACAAGAATTCCGCATTTTTTCTATTGTTTTCTTTAAAGAAAATTTGACAATGAGCTGTTTTCCAAATACATTATCTTAATATACACTTTTCGTAAGTAGGTGTACGTGTAAATACTGAGTTAAAATACCAACATTCTGTACAAGATTGATTAATCCTGAGAAGTTGAGATAATTTGAGAATAAAGTTCTGAAACAAGATGATATTAGTTTGATATATGACATATATAAAAACATCATCTCGTTTTTATTTTGATAGTCATCTTATAAATATGTATTAAATAATTTTTTAGAAAATATTAAAATCAAAAAATATATAATATTATATAAAAAATAATGTTAAAAACAAACATTTCCCTTTTCTTAATAAAAAAACGTTAAAATTATATAAATTTTAAAATATAATGTTAAATATTTTAATAATTTATAATTAATTTAATATAAAATGAGATCAAGACGGATATATTCATATTCTTTTCCTTAATTAAATATTATAATGTCTAATCAATTTATATATTTTCAGTTAATAAGTTAAGTTTGAGCAATAGTTACCTTTACGTGTCTATTTGTCATCTTAAGTAGAATTAACAAATATTTTGCTATACTCATGTTTTAATTATAAATAATGTCTAAATAAAATAACAATAATTAGGATTTGAGGTGTATTTCAACAATAATTTTTTTACTAAACGTGGGTAATAATTATTTGGCTAATTTACACATACAGTGCCTCCTTGTAATTAGTTGGCATATCAAGGTTAAGTATTCCTATATATAAGTCTTCAAACTTTCCCCAAACTATATCACATTAACACTTTTTTTGTGGTATACGATCTAATTGCGTATTGATTAGGTTACACGCATTTCTTTGATCATGAGATTCCTACTTATCTTGTGCATTGATAAGTCAGCACTTATCTATAAATAACCACATTACATTTCAACGAATGAATAAATAAAACATTTTTATTAATAAAAGTAACATTAAATATACATTGAAAACCATCAATGTGATTAAATATTGATAACTTTTTTAAGAAAATTGTACTTTTATTTTTTTTCAATTGTCTAATGTGAGTAGACTAATAAAGCGTATATGTTAATTACATGGCCTGCGATTTATAATGTTACTAATATATTACATCTGAATGTAAATTATGCTAAATTAAATATTTTAAAATTTAATACAAAATATTATTAAAACAAATATGGTAACATATTTATAAATTGGAATTTGTTTACATCTAAACGTAAAACTATTTAAATTAGAACTCCAATTTTTTTTTCGCAATTTTGATATGATTTTTCCACTTTCCCTTCCCTTTTTTTTTTTTTTTTTTGTTTGGTGATAATTGTATTGGTGTTTGTGGATGTTTTGAAGGTCATATTTGTGATATGAATCTTGTAGATGTTTCATGGCAATGGATGATTTTCTCTAATCATATCGAAGTTTTTATAAGTAGAAATGTCTCCACTAATTTTAGTTTATTATTTATTGGATTTTTGTTTTTATTTTTACTATTTATTTGATTTTGTAAAAATTGTTAAAAATAACTTAAAATCAATTTTTAACCCGATTTTTATTTAGTAATTTCTTTTAGTACAGTAGAGTCCTTATATTTGATATGATGGTCATAAATTTTGAGATACAAAAATTTTGTAAAGAAAAATTTCAAATGTTCTTTACTTTTTGATAAAGAGTTTGGATAAGACAACAATAATAAAAATTACTGGCATTGAGAAGATGAATGTCCTGAAGGAGACTAGGTACCAAAATCTCTAAAAGTCCTCATTCACTACAAATTTTTTTGATTGTTTAAATTTTTTTGAGGTATTTTTATATATTTTAGGCATTTAGTTTACTTGTGGAATTTTTAAAAATTTTAGAGATAAAGACTTTACATCTTAGATATTTCATATTTATATATTCAACATTTTTTCACATTGTGATTTTGTTATTTCACATATTATTATGATTTGTGTTTGATGTATGTAACACAGAGTCATTATAATTGATATTTTATATATTTTAAGTTTTGATTTTAAGTCAAAATTAATTAATTTATCTTTTCAAAAATACCTAAAGTTTATGCTAGACAATTCATAGTCCGAAATAGATTTAAATCAAATCACATATTTTTTCATACAAATTTTTCCAATTTTACGTTAGACTATTAATAGATATAAATAAGTATTATTATCTAAAGTAAATGACTTCTATTACTGAGGATATAAAAATATTAGTATTACATTACTAAATTGCATTTGAAACATTAACATTAAAGTGTAAAATATTATGTACGACTAAAGTTAAATTATAACATGGGTTGTTAAAGCATAAAATATCATATAAATAACGATTGAATGATTGAAAATTGTGATAGTGGGAAGATTTAATGATCATCCTCTATTTTTTTTTTCTTTTATCATGTGGAATCTTATTTCTATCTAGTTACGATTTTTAAAATTGAAATATCATTAATTAATGTTGGTTAATTCTTCAAGCGTACCGACTTAACCAAAGTTGACCAATAAGATTAGGATTGTCGAACCAACTTCACTTATAAAATCTGTCACTTTTATCACAAGCATAACCCTTATAAAAAAATTATCTTATTTCGGTGTTTTTAATAAATTTAAATTAACAATAGTAACAAACATTCAAGTTACATATTTATTTGGAAGAAATTAAAACTTTAATAGACAAAGAGTTGAGATTGAATTGCATCATTCACCTCATTCATATGTTTAAGTGATCAACAGCATAGCAAAATATTTTTCAGTTTGACATGGATGCACATTCAAAATAACTTATTTCGATTCCTCTTCAAATGTAAGTTGTCTTCAATAATTATTAAATCTTAAACTCTTAACTTTTGCTTAAGCCAAACACTATAAAGATATTTTTTACTGAAACAAAAATGATGTCAAAATCAATTTGTTTTCTCGTTATTTTTATTTAAGTAAGTTTCGTTTGAACGAAAATTATCATAAAGGAGAAGCTCAGCTGAAAATTTAGAAAGAGCCAAAAACAGTATTTTGTTAATAGAAACTGGACTCAGATTACAAAAATGCATATTTATTTATTCTTATTCTCTTCAACCGTGACGTTTGTTTTACACTATTAATAAACATTATTTACCAATTATTTTTGTCACTGCTCAACTTTCTCTGAATAAAAGTGTAAAAAGAATAAAAAGAAAAACCCACGTGTCATTTTCCTATTAATAGACAATGTGAAACACAAAGTGAGACAGGGGAGCTATATTCAAATAGAAACGGGCAAGAATCCCAACCGACCAATAGAAAAAATTTCACTAAATATTTAACCCTTATTTCCAAAACTGTTATAAGTATTCAATAACGGAAAGAATCATAAGTGCTTTTCTTTTTCTTTGTTTGGCAAAGAAGCTGAAAAGTCAAAAGACAAAAGACGAAAAAAAGCCCAAGAATTAAATTCCTCTGTTGGGGTGAAACAAAAGTTGGAAAGTGAGAATCTTTTCAGTTGCCGTCCAGAAAGAAGAAAAAAAGAGCACCACACAGTTGAGTTGTTGTGTCAGCAATGATGAACCTGCACGCGTTATTACTTCAAGCATTAAATAGTTAGAGTTACAAAACGCTCATATTTTGAGTTAAGATTTGACCATCACTAACTTTAATTTTTGGTTCCCAAAGTATTAATTAATAATAATAATAACAATAATAATACCACACAACAATTCTCTCATTCACAGCTGTCTCAATAAAAATATTTTTTTAAAATTAAACTATACTTAATATTTTGAGAAAAGAATTAAAGTTCCAATTAGGGAGAGTTTTCACCATTCAAAGGCTCATAAAAGAAGTTTCTCACTTCCTTGCTCTCCAATCTTTCCATCCTTCAAACTTCTGTTTGATCAAGTAAGTTTACTGCTGAAGGAGCATCACTCTGCACCAGCAAAACTTCAATAAACTATTTTTTATGATCTTACACTATTTCAATAAGGCACCACCTGTGACTAACACTTGCAGACTAACTTATTTAATCACGTTCCAAAACTAAAAACGGTATTTCGAAACAAAAATCAAAGATACCCTAATTCATTCAAATTATTCTGCAAGGTTAGTCAGAAGAGAAGTGCTCCAAATATATTTGAACTAATAATAATTATTATACTTAACCAGCACTAATTTAATCACAGCAGAGAAGTACTATGAATAGACGCATGTATTAATTATTGTGGAGTAGAGAAGACGGAGTCATAAATCAGCTTTATTTCTGACCGCTGTGTATTTATTTAGTGCACCTGTTCCCTCTGACCTCTAGGCCCATCGACTGACTCAAAAACAATTTTTAACTTTTTTAATGATAGAATTTGATTAAGATACTAATCGAGTTTAAGTATATAATAAACAAGAATCATGTAGACAATTCTTCTAATACGAATTCAAATTCTGTAACTATGATACAGTCAACTCGTTCAAACAATAGGTGATGTCAGTCAAATTCTTGCATTTTTTTCTTAAAGAAATGCTTTGCTATATCAAAGGAGGATTCTTAGTGTTAAATCCTATACTTGATATGATAATTCTTTTATATGTTAGAACAAAAACTCTTATATTAAAAGTATAATTTGAAGACTTTTGTGGTTCTAATTTGCATTACCAATAAATGCAGTCGAATTAGAGGTAAACTTTCCCAGTATGCACTTCCAGCCTAGGTTTAAAATAATATTGCTCTATTTAATTTAAACTGACCTGAATTTTAAAGCGTTCTGAACAGAGAAAATTTTAAAACAATTACTAATAACTTTTTTTTAACAGAACATTAATCACTTTATTCTTGATTTTTCTTCAAATAAATCAATATCTATATTTATAACGTATAAAAACAATATATGTTCTTTATTTTCCTTAATTTACATATAACATAGTACTTTTTAGGTTGGGCATTAATGGTCAAACTAACGCTTTTCATTGATAGGCAGACCAAGTCATAGTCAAACATTAACAAAAATTGCGGTTAATATTTTGCCATTTATTTTTTAAAATATATTCAAAACTTATGTTTTCAATGACATTTTATTAAAATTTAAGTGACAAAAACTTGTCTAAATATAAAAAGTAAATAGAAAATAAACACGTAATTTCCGAAAACTATTTACTGACCATAATAGTTGAAGAGATAAAAAAATTCATATAATTTCATATATATATATATATATATATATATATATATATATATATATT
>Ga0099824_1005666_pt1 | contig 17497 bp, 8 predicted proteins | sample SiratrowhiteBW_FD_76837 | JGI IMG/M metagenome (GOLD analysis project Ga0099824, IMG submission 76837) | Root nodule microbial communities of legume samples collected from California, USA - Siratro white BW | ecosystem: Host-associated > Plants > Roots > Nodule | place: USA: California... | reverse complement strand
ATATCGTTGTAGATCATAGCCGCCATCATCAAATAAATAGTCCCAAGAATAAACATAAGACATTGATCATATGCAGGTATTTTGGAAGACAGTGCACAGAATAATTAATAGTATATTCTTTAACACTTTTTATTATCATATAAAATTATATGAAGCAATGCAGTTAAATACACGTACAGCTCATAATGTTTTCTTTGTGCTGTCTTGTCTGTGAAACATGAACAAGCTCTGTACAAAAGACCAAGAGCAATGAATGTGTCAGCGGGAGCATCGTTCAATTGTTTCCGACACTTTTTTTTTTTTTAAATAATTGCGAGAACTCAACTATAAAAGGATAGATCGAAGAGGGCATTCCCGGAGAAAAACAATGTGGAGAAACAAATGAAAGTATGGAACGAAGAGGGCTAAGGAGAAATTGGATGCAAAAAAAGGAAAGCTCTCATTCTGCGTTTTCTGCTGCTTTATCATTTAGTTCTGTAAGTCTTCATTTCACCATAACTGCACCATTAAATTTAGGTATCTCTCATACTTAGGTCCTTCATTGTATTTCTGGGCTAAGTCACTTTAGATAGGTGTTGAAGTACCGTTTGGGTTATTTAAAAAATTTCATTTTTTAACTCAATCAAATATAGATTGATGAGAACACTATAGTTATATTTGAAATTTTTCTATAAGCAACAGTTAAATTTATAACACTTATATATATATATATATATATATATATATATATATATATATATATATATATATAATATTTACATGATGAATAAAATATTAGTATTGAACTTTAATGACCACATCCTACACTTAATGCTCTAAAATCTGGTCTAAATCAGACTTATATTTGATCTTGATTTTATCGTTGCATAAAAAAAGGGTATGCCGTGTTCATACCTTTTTATTTATTTATCTTCCTTTTTTACTGTATTTATTATTTTTTAAACTGTATTTATCTGTTAACATAGCATGAATATTGATGCAAATCGTTACCTACTTTTAAATTAATACGAGAAGATCAAAATTCAGAAAAAAAAAAAAAACAGAAAAGTCGTTTGTCGAGGTTGGAAATGTCGGTCACACAGATATTTTTGTTTCAAATATATTATTATTGTGGGGGTAGAAAACATATCAATGAAATGCAAATTGTTTAATTTTTACATAATATTAGAGACAGTTTCTTGTGCTGATAGTTTGGGTATTGCAGCTGAAATAGGTTCTGTTCTGGTGGGAAGCTATATTATAGGAAGAAGGGATAGCTTAAACTGCAAATCCAGCTGTAACAAATCAAAGTCTTTCAGTAGCTCTGGAATAAAGTCATACTTTTAACTGAAAGGAGGAAAAATCAGTAAGGATGAATTGGATGAAGGATCTGCTTAGCATAACTTGTTGGAGAATAATGGAAAGACTGAGAGAGCACTAAGGGAGCATTTTCAGTGAGTTACATTACATAAAAAGGAGGTTAGATTTTTTTTATCAAAAATAAAAAATATATTAATTGGAAGCACAACCTTTATAAAAAATAAGCATTTAAAAGCAATCATTCCATGGCCCTACTTAACCCCTTACATCTGTAGGAATGCTTACAGAAAATGCCCTTAACCAAAATCCAAGCCAAAACTCTGCTATACTCATTATTGAAGCACATATATCATTCTTAGCCATGAACATTATAGGGATTACAGATTTGGCGAAAATTAAAACAACCTGATACATTTTGTTGAAAAGTTTGACATTTGCTGCATGTGCGAAAGTGAAATAGTGATTCTTGTAAACCTGATACATTTCTCAGCAAAAGGCAAAGGGTGTAATCTAGATGTATAGAATTCTTAGGCACTTGTTCTGAAGTACGGCTTTATCAGTATGGATGCTGTGCAATTTAGGTGTATATGTCACAGTTAGGGAAACAGTTGTCGTCGTTTTTTGTTTTCTGTATATTTTCCTTGTATATGGGTTGGGATTCCACATGTACCAATTTGTACTAATTTTTTTGCTGATAAAAATTTTGATATAGCTAGCTAGAGATTTTATTGTCACCAAATCTTATTAGTTTCAATTAAGGAATTGTATTAGACTACAATTAAAATAGAATATTACAAAAAGTATAATACACATCAGCTATGTACTCTTGCATGGGAACCCAAGATACTGAAGTTTCTCAGAGAGCACAAGCGAAGAGAAAATAGTTATGAAAATAGCCCAAGAATGTGTTTGTTTCACTAGCGGTGCATGGACTTTCAAGGTTTGTTATGGACGAATTGGATCTGGACTTGATGGCTTTAAAGGTCCCCGTGGAAGGGCCTGCAACGAAATCCCGTTGAATTGCCTCAACCACTGATCTTCTTGTAATAATGTTCTGCATGCTACTCCAACTTGAGGAAAAGCAAGAAAAATGGTGAAGATGATTAGTAGAATTGGGAAGAGGATCCTACTGTAAGACAATGCCATTTGTAGCTGTTTTAAAGTAACTGATCAATGGAACAAAATTGAAGTGTTTAGATGAGGAATTGGAACAAAATGAGTTTTTTGAGTAGATGGTGAAAGCTACGTGGTAGTATCCCAATATATATATACATATCATATGCGTAGGTAAGAAGCTATTTGATCAATTGACCGTGCTTCTTTGTGGTTGATGATTTGTTCTATTGACTGGGTATGCATGGTTGAAATTTGACAATTAACTAGCTTAAACAACATTGATGATCAAAAGAAAAGTAAATAAGATACCAAAATACCTTCTTGTCGGACTCCAAAATCTGTTGCCTCCAACGTGCTTAACAATTCAGATATTCAACTTTTTCCTATTAGATATATATAATTTATATATAATGACTCAGTGTTGTTTAAAGACGCTACTGTTATGTGATTTTTTAACGATATTAATCGACTGAGTCTTGTATATTAGAGAGTAGAGACCCCTTTTTCTCAGTTATCCCTGAGTGATTTTCTTTTTTAATTCACATGATTGTTCAGGAAAATAGAACATTATGTTCCAAAGATAAAACACTCTTTTCAATAAAAGTAAAGGCATGTTACATAAACTTCAGAGCTTAAAAGCGAAACTCTTTTTTTTATTTCAATTTTATATCTAATACAAAAAAAAAAAACTTTGTTGGATAAATTATTAGCATTGTTAAGAAAAGTAGAGTAGCTAGATTGGCCAATTAATATATTTGTTCATGCCTAAGAAATCAGCCAAGTGTATAGATTATTCTAATGTTAAAAGACAGCAATATCAGTCAATATAAACTATATATGGTGACCATCCATTTATGCCGACCAAAAAAAAATCCATTTATGCTATTTCTATATAAGATTTATTTTTAAAGATATAATATTAAAGTGTGAATCTTCTCTTTTGTTTAACTTTTAAAATTCATTCATTATGTCCAAACTATATATTATTATAACGAGGAAATCAAGAATGGTAATAGAAAATGTCAAAAGTCCGTGTATACCCTAAAAAAGTAAAGCTGATGTCAATTCTGAAAGACTTGAAAATTCATAACACTGTTGGTGTGTTTGGTCCTTATTTCTTCAGCATAAAATGAACATAAAAGCTGAATAAACGCCGCGTAGCATGCGAGCATGTCTAATTGTCAAACAATTATGGTATTCTGGCACATTTTCTTTTAAACTAGCAATAAGATCTTTTATTACATCGGTGAGAAGAAAAGGGGTACTCAAATGAAAATAAGATTCTTGTACACAACCCTTAGTCATAAACAGGACAATGAATCAGAACATCAAAGAAAAATAACATGCGGAAATCTTCCAAGAAGAGAGATTTTTTGCACAAGATTGATGATTTTGAACTAGTTTTGCACAGTAAAAAAGACCAATTACATGAGAAAAATAAATGGGTTTGACCGGAAGATCGGATCTTGAAATTACACAACAAACTCTACCTTTTAAGTATAGTGCATGCAAAGAGAACTGGAAGATAACAAGACGAGTTATTTAGTTTAGAGAATCATATTGAATAGCTGGCAACTAGGGATAAACCGAGGAAGAAAAGGAAAATAGGATTGGATGAAATAAATGCCTTTTTGCACTGTAGAAAAATAGACATTATACCATATTTTCTTCATGTATGGCATGGTCTATAAATTGTGGCAACAATGAATAAATAACAAGATATTTCCATGGTACATAAATTAACAATAGTAAAATTTTTAGAATACTCAATCATGTTTCTAAATAAAGTTAAATTAGAAAAATAGATATCTATATGGTTTTCAGTTCTAATGTGAATTTGGAATATGAATCAATACATATTTGTTTCACTCTTTACTGTATACCTTTTTACTTTTATGTTTTCTTGGTACCTTACTTATTCTACCTATACAAGGTTAAGAGTGAGCATACAAAATCCTTGTGTACGTACAATTGAATTAAAAATCTAAGTTGGATTATTATTGGATGTGTGAATGTAAGTGTTAGTTTAAGTCTCATATTAAGTAAAAAGAAAAAGTTGTAACATATGAGAAAAAAAAAGACTCACAAACTTATTGTTTTAAGATTTTATGTTAAAGATGGTGTCAATTTCTTGTGAGTTTAACTCGTGTCTCATTGTTATGAGTTCACTTTGGTGTTTCATTCTCGATTTTTTTCAACAAGTGATATCAGATATGATGATTTGTAGTTCTGACCAACTTAGATGAGTACAATTTGATCATGTATTGAAAGTCTTTCTGATGAGCTAACTCAAATTTAAGTTTTAAGTATTTTTATGATTGATGGTTTAGATATTTCTATGATTCTAAATATTTTTTCAAATACTTTAAGTTTTAAGGCTTTTGACATGAGATTTGCAATCTAATATTTTATTTTATAAAGCACCAACTTCTTCATTACATTAGAAAATGAAGATTTTATTCCATACATTATTTTTTTAAAATTTAATTGTTGAGTTATTATCAATGTTTTTTTAAGGTGATTTAAATTTCTTAAAATAATTCACATTTACATAAATTAAAATACAAGCAAAAGAAACAATAAATTTTACTTCAACTTGATATTGCTTCTTAATGACACTACATTTAGACTCAATAAAAAAACATAACTAGATGTACTTTTAGAATATTCTTCATCTTTTAATATTATAAATCTAACTAAGTTGATTTTGATATATACCTATTAAGTTCAACTAAACATTATCTCAGTGTTGTAACGGGAATATACATAAAACTTTCAATAATTTGTTTAAAAAATAAGTGTCATCCATAACTACATCATTAACATCCTTTTACACTTTTCTTGAAATCTGGAATAATTGAACTTTTTACACCTTTGCCTTGAAACATTTCAGAATTCAAGATATAAGTGATAAGTTTTTTTACATATTTTAAAATTCATTGTGGTCTTATAAACTTCAACGCCAAAGATGCATTTCATCTTCTCTATGTCAAATATATCGAATACTTAGTATCATAAACTTTTTGAAGTCAACCATCATGCTCTTATCCTCATCAATATAAATCAAGTCATAACATAAATGATAATTATATAATATTTACTTATTGTCAATATTTTTTTAATGACAAGGTTTGCTTAATACTTGTGCTTGTTTTAGGCCATACAATGGATAAAATATGTAGTGAATATGTATATGGTACATGAATGGAATGTTATAATGTAATATCAAGAGTAAATTGTCATAGTCAAGAAACACAAAACTAAGTTCATTTGGTTTATTGGGTTATAATAAATATTATTGGTGTTTATGGAAAATAATGAAAGAAATACCCTTTCTTTGTGTTGCACCTAAGAGAAGATTACACTCATATAATGACTTTGAAAAACAAGAAAATATGAAAAATGCAATTCAATTCTCATTCAAGCTCAAAATGAGTTACAAGGGGGGTAGGGGTTTATTTATAGGTAGAGGAGCTCTTAACACTCATTAAACAATACATGTGAGACTAAAATGTGTAAAGTGAAGCTACACTTGTAATTCAAGCATACATACATGTTCAAAGTCCCACATTGCTCACTTTAATTTTTCAAGTGTTTATAATTTCCAATGATCCCTTGATGTATGCATAGCCATGTGGGCTTGTAGGAGGATGTGGTTGACTATCTTTTGACCTCCTCAATTAGTGTTTTCGATCCATGATCCTTATGAGCAGGTATTGATTGAAAATTGTTTAGTGGGCTTGAAAAATGTTTTCAAGTTACACATAGAATTACTTTGTTTTGTAATGTTGGAGGAGTTTTTGTAAAAAAATGACTGTTTCATCCTTGAATTTTCATTCTTTTTACTTGGATCATGGAGATATGAATATATATACATGATCATATTTGAATGTCAGTCATGTAGTACTTTTCATGCATGGTAGTAAGTTTAGTGATATGGATTGGATTATGTTAGTAAGTTTAGTGATATGGATTAAAACTACCATAATTGCCAAATATGTTGCTCTAGTACAAATTAAACCAATTGTAGCACGCCTAGCCTTGTAGGAACATAACATGAAAACATGCATGTATATAAAAAAATCACAAGATCTTATTGTATATATTGAAGACCACAATAATATAAGCAATATAGTAAAGTTAAGATTAACTCTCTTTATAGAACATTTGAGGAGTATAGTAAGTATATTGCTTCATATATCAAATGCACCTCAATCTTGTTGTGATTAAGAAAATTAATACAATTGAAAAATGTTTTATCATATGTACTATTGTTCCACCAATTATGTTTGAAACTTACTTTAGTACTACAATATCAAGAATTATAGATAGTTCTTGTGCATGGTTTCCACAATGAGTTTATCATGCTAACCAAATTTAGGATTCGTCAAACATTATGTAAAGTACTTCCATAGTGGAAAGTTTTTCTTTGTTCCAATAATACATGGTAGCTTTTTTTGTCTTACTTTTGTAGTCTTAAATATTCTTTTACAATCTTTTATCAAAAATTTTAAGATGTTTAGTCACTTTAACACTATATACTTTGTACTTTTTTGCAACTTGAAGATAATGAACATAGTCATACAGAAGAATGAATTTATTGCTATGTAATAAAGAAACAATTCTAAGCATTATGTTTTTTTAACTAAGTTTATAGTTTTAATTTTGATGGCTTGATTCTTATCATTATGTTTTAAGACAAATTTCTTTTATCATGTAGTTTGAAAATATTGAAATATGTGAGTGAATGTTATTATGATTCAATTATATTTATTTTGGTCTATATATATTGTATAAAGTGTTTCCTTTCTTAAAATTATGTAACCTTAGTTATGTAATTTTTGAGTTTAAAAACATAAATAACAATACTTATTGTTTTCATCTTAAACTTTTGTAAGGCCAAATGTAAAATTAAAAAAGAATATATATTATAATTTTTTTTCAACACTTTAACCAACATCTTTAAATTGTGGATGTTATCAAGATTTTAAGCAATAATTTTAAAATCGTCTCTTGCTAAAATTATTGTCTATTAAAAATGACAATGCCTACTTAGATTATGGTTGAAAAAATGGTTGTCTAAACTTTAGGTCACATGTTTATATTATTGTCTAAAATAAAAATATATCAACAAATTATTTTTCTCTATAAATCTTAGCTAGAATATATAAATGTCCAATTTTGTTAGATATTGACTTTTGCTAAAACATCATTATTCAACCTTAATAAGAATATAACTTAATCTTAATCAAATTATCTTTAACTTAATATATATTAGAGTATTATCAACTTTGTCTAAATTAAAACATTTTTTTGTTAAATTTCAATTAAGACATCAATAATTTAATTTCAATCAATACATATTTAACTTGTCTTAATTAAGAAAATTTTAACTAACTCTAATAATGAACCTTACCCACAAATTCTTCTACTCAACTTGACTAGAACGATGTGACTCCCCTCAACCAAAATGTCTTTTAGGTGAGATTTGCCAAACATTGTTACATTTACTTAGACCAATGTATTTTTAACTCAACTCAAATAGGATTCTTTTTATTTCTATGTAAGTATCTTTGACTCAATCTTAATAACAAGACATCTTTATCTAAACCTTAACCGTCATCAAATCATCTTTTTCTTAGTCGTAATTTGGAGATCTTTATCTTGATTTTCTAAATCATCTTTTACTTCGACATGTGCATAGAAATGAAAATGGAAGCAACGGATTTTCATCTAAAATAATTATAAATCACTTAATAAATTGTTTTTATAAAATGCTATTAGTGAAACTTATCCATCGACTTGATTATAGTTAATCTTTAAAAAAAAAATAATTTTTCATGTTCAGTAGAGTTTTCCCCTCCCAACCACATTTAATTTGCCACGTACTTAATAATTTAATTATTCTCTAATCCATAAGTGGGATATCATCTCAAGCTTTTTACACCAATTAATAATCAGTGTATAAAAGTGATGCGATTAACATTTTTATAAATAAATATAACTGTTTACGTTGATTATAACAAATAATAACACTGCTATTAAAAGAACACCTTAAAATAGATTAATTTAAAATTTAGAATGATTCAACCAAAACTCAAACACTATGATGGTGGAAGCATAAAAGTTGCTCACCCATACACACTGGGATCGATTATGATTTTCGTGTTTCCTTGCGGTGTGGATTGACTTTCTCAGTACAAGTCATTTCAAGAGGTTTTAATTTGAATTTGAATTTTATTTAAATTTAGAATAAATCAAATTTACGTTACTTGAACGACAAACACCCGGTCATGTCAATCTGATTATAGTATATTTGGGTCAAATGCAAAAGTCAAAATGCAACAACATATAATAAAACATCTTATTCAATTCCCATGCAGTCAGTTTTACAAATATAATAATAATATGTTCCATACATACTCTCTTACTATGAAATATACAAGGTTATGTTTGATTTTATTTTCAAAAATTATTTCCTATTTTAAAAATGTAAGTACAGAATGTTGCTCAACTGATGGACAGTAGAGCTTATACATAGACTAGAGTGTGAAATAAGAGAAAACATTTCGGCTATTTTTATTTAAAAAAAAACACTTACTTAAGAAATATTTTTCAAAAATTAATAGATTGAATGAAAAATTAATTATTGAGTAGTGTAGATTATTATAGAAAATAATCATCAATATCAAAAGATGAGAAGCAAATCTAACTCTTGACCAAACTTTACCTTTTCTCTACATTGAATAAGTCACAAGACCGCTAATGGAAGGGAACAAATTCGTGTAAAATTAAAATATTAAAATCATTGTATTCTCATAATGTAGTTAATTTTCAACTTAAAATGTGTTACGCAAGAACAACTAGTGATTATATCCATGAGACGGTCTAACATTTCATGTTACGTTCTACGGTAATATTTACGAATTGCAAGTCCAATTAGCACCCGACATTATACGAGGCCGAGACACACTTTTCTCATTCGAATGTTTGAACACATACAAATGAAGAAAACTCGAAAGAGGAAAAGCGACTTCGGGTAATGTTTGTCTTACTTAGGAAATGTAACTTTTGAATGGAGGAAATAATACATCTATCTAATATGTTAAAATTTCTTACTGATTTTCAAATATTAAAAAAAAAAAAGCACTAAGACCTCAAAGAATACTAGTATTGCGATTGCATTATTTACAATAAGAGGTTTGAAATAAAACGAAAGATAAATTTTTAAATTATAATTTGTTTTTTTTATAGAGAGAATATTTGAAGTTTGATATATAATTTACCTTTTATGAAAGATACAAGATATTATTTTATGAAGTAAACATTTATATTAATCCCTGAGAGAGGTAGAAGATGAATTGTAGGACTAAAACAAGGTCACTCCCCTCACATTTCCATACAGCTTCTGAAACTTTTTTTATGTAAACTCTTCTATAAGACCATTAATCCCATCCAAATTTAGAATTGATTTTTCTTTTTCCTCGTACCAATCCATGAAAAATCATTTGATTTTCTCTTTAACCTTATTCGACTCTTCCACCCATTCTTTATTTATATTAAAGTCTTTTATTCCATTCTTCATTCTTGTAAAGTGGAGTGATAATATTTTGAATTTAAACCTTGTAAGTTTATCCATTTTGATATTGTCATTGTAATGTTTTCTCCTTAGAATTGATACTATTTAAATATGTGAAGGACTGTCTTCTTTCTAATTTTGGTTTTTCATTTAATCCCTTACATTCATCTCTTAAATCTAAATCTCTTATTCTCTGAACAATTTCTTCTTTTTTTCTTGTTAATGTCTCTACAGTTATTTTTGTTCCAGTTCTTCAAATCCTTTTTAAAGTTTTTTAATTCTTCCTTAAGTACATATTCTCCTGATCCAGCTATATCATATTGATTCCGGAACTCTTTCATTAGCAATGATGTCTGGAAGCTACGACGAGGAGCCAAAATAGTGACACTCTGGAGGTTCACAAAAGCAGTGGCGATGGCAAGAAAGATGCTCCTTCGAGAAAAAGAAAACGAAGAAGAAGGATGAATAATGATGGCACATCCAGAGAAAATGAGAAGCACACCTTTATATAGCAACAGTTTATAACGAACCGTGATGGTATAGTTGTAAAAAATTGCAAAATTTCCACCAAACAAGAATCGACGATGTTTTCTATGGAGTTGTCATTGTTTTGAGTTGTAATTTTATCCTTTTGCACTAGTGAGCCTATCATGTTCTCTCCGTGGACTAAGTAAAAGCTAGATTCCATGTGATAATCACACCAAACGCAATAAGGTTGATGTTGAAATATTTTTATATTGTAATAAAAATTCATATTTTTCGCTTTTTTTACTCTCTTAATTGTATACTATCATTTATTTTTCTTTTTGAATGCACATTTATAAACCAAAAAAAATTTACTTAATCATCTCAAACTTCTATCTTGTATTTACTTGTGTGCTTTTATTAACCATGTTCATTTTAAATTTTTATTTTTTATATTTATTTTTAAATCAAATTTCAATAAATATTAAAAACAGTTTTTAATATCTCTAAAAGTAATATGTATTAAAATTATTACCTCCAATTTTCTTTCAACAATTTTGATACTAACTTTTTAATAAATATATGAATTTGGTTAATTATAGTTATTCTTTAATGATATTGATGTTAATTTTGACCCTATCACATGCCAATATATTTAAAATATTTTATTAAAGTAATTAATTATTAATATAGCTTATTGAAAAAGAAACAACTGAGTCTTTTTTATTGTTGGGTTATTTGGGATTTTTTTATCTTTTATAGTTTTGGTTTTCTTTTTTTATTGTTTTGTTTTTTAATATAAGGGATAGACTTTTCTTATTGATTTCTCTTAATTATATTATTTTGATTTTTCATATTTTTCTTGTGGATTGATGTAGTAGTTTATTGTGTTTCTTTCTTTCCATGAATTTAGTCTAACCTCTCGTGCTCTTGTTTTCTTTTTTTTTTTTTAAATAAATTTCATATGATAACTTGTTGCTTAACTTTAGTTTTACTACAAAAAATAACTGGTTGAAAAGTAATAAAATTAATTTTAATAACAAATTCAAATATTTATTAAATGTTAGGTATAAAAAATTGAAAGGTACCACTAGTATAATTTTTTTAAAGATACTGAAAATTTATCTAATAATTTAAAAGATTAATCTTTATATAATATAACTTTAATAAGTAATTGAATAGAACTAATAAATTCAAATCCATTTATGTTGACAACTTTTAGAATTATTAACCAAAAACTTATCAAATTACACAGCTTTCAAATTATAATTATTTTCCCAAATTCCATATATCCTTCCACTCCCAGCGCATGTAGGTCAAATAGATTTTTCGATTTATCTCGTCAAAACATATATAATGGATAGGCTTCCCAATTCAAAATAATCTTCTATTTCAGAATGAATGAAAAGATAGGTTCATTCTTAACTTTAGATTGATGAATGGTACATTTGCCACGGTTAAATCAAAGTATATATCTCTCCGAATGCGAACTACATATTTTTATGGTTCCAAAGTACTCTTGTACTTCACTAGTGAATTTTTGACTTGTTAAAAGTTTCGTTATTTCCCAAAGACATATGCTCTCGTAGGGTTTGTTTTAACCTCTATGTTTAAATCAAGAGGGTACGCTAAAAGAATTTATCAAAATATGACTGATCCATTCGTTTGAAATTTGACTCGTGCATTGAACCAGCAAAAGTCATCTTAGCCTCTAGTTTTAGATTTAGAGATTTTTTAGCGAAATTGTAGGGGGTGTGTTAAACTGAGATGGTCTTATTCATTGGAATCGCCGATTGAACAAGTAAAAGATTCAATGGTCAATTAAAAACATTAGATAGGCCAATATTAACTCATCTAAGTCACCATACTTGTCTTCTTTGGTGGCACTAATATCCGTAAAGGAACGTACGTGCTAACTGCTAAGTCTCTAAAGCCATCTTTGTTTTTTTTAGGTCGAAGAAGAACAAAATTAGCAATGGTCATAGTTAAGGAAAATGAAATCGAATGTTAGTTGTAGGTTTGGAGCAAAATTAGGTATAACCATTTTTTTCAACTTTAAACGCACGCAGCCAAGGATGACATGGTGACCGCGACAATCTCATTTAAAAAGAAAATATATTATTTAAATTACTAGAATAAAATTGTGACCATCCTAATATTATATTAAAAATTATTATACATATGCATATATATGTATATGTAAATATTTAATTTTGTACTAAGTTATGTTATTTTACTGTCGACGTCCTTGATTTAAAGTTCTGGCTCAGCCCCTGCTTCAGCAAGAGAGCAGAAAGAACACATATATAATTCGCTGATATATAACGAGTACACTGATATCTAAGTAGATGCTGGAGTTGAAGAGAAAATAAAGTTAAACGAATAAATTTCTCCAATACTGTTATTAAAGCAAATAATTAATAAGAAAGCAAATACATGAGCCTGATACAAAATGATCATGCTTGAAGAGCTCAATACACATAATCTAAAAGAGTTGCTTTTCAAACAAAAATTACCATATAATAATGACAATTAAACTAAAAGAATATATTACTCCTGTTCCTAAAGTCTTTCTATTACTTATAAGTAATAGAAAGATAGAAACACCCCAATTTCTCCCATATCTATTTATTCTTTATTGATGATAAGAAAAAAACACCTGTTCCGTGTAATTAATATATATATTGTGTGAGAGTATTACAATTGATCAAATGTGAATACAAGAAGTAAAGGAACTGGTGTTCGAAAAAACATTTACATGTGAAACATGAAAAAAGGCTAAAAGATATTAAAAATTGAAATAATCTACAACCACGTGAAACGTGTGCAACGAGACCGCGGTTGCTCCAATCACATATCACGTAGAACAATTAGGGTTGGTAGCGTCCTTAGATCTGTTTTTTTCTTTGACCTAAAGGACTAATCTCTGCAGAGTGAACATGATGGAGTCAGGGATGTGTAGGATCTCCACCTGATGGTGGTGCTGGAGCGTTTGGAAGGGACTGCAGAAGAAGGCCATATTCCCACGACCATTGATAATGTAAGAATAATGGCCTGCAAGCTACTCCAGATTCTGGAGAAGCAACAAAAATGATAAGAATGAGCAACAGAATCTGCAAAACTGTGAAGAGGATCCTCCTGTGAGAGAGAGCCATTGATGACCAATTCCCCGCTAATAGATAAGTAGTTACAAGAGCTAGGTTTTGTGATATGAAAATGGAATGGGACAGACATATATACTAGGTTTATATAGTGGTTGTGTTTGAATTATTTTAGTGCTTTGATTTGACTATTAATGTTTGAATGTTGAAAAATGGGAAGCACCATTCCTTGGACTCCAAAACACCCATATACGCGCTACCTAGTATCGCATTGAAAAAAAATATGACCTTGTCAAAAACTATTTAGAAATTGTAAAGAAAGTACGTATATATGTATCTAATAATAAAGTTACTTAAAAATCAATTAACGTTTAGTTATACTGTGATTATAAGTAGTTAACCAAATATTTAACTATATGGAGTTGGTGGCGCCATAGTAATTTCTGAGAGATCCTTTCATATCATACAAACGAATGATCGAGGGTAATTCAAATCCAGGTGACGGGAAAAACAACTTTTGATTAATTCAAAACATAGGAAGCAACATAGGAAAAGAGCGAATGCACTAATATATTTGAAGACGACCCGATCAAAAGCGAGCAAAGCAAAGAAAATGCCACTTGGCACCATCTTCGCCATCAGGAAGTCAGACATGACCAATTCATCGTCCACCATATCTAGGTTTCGTAGTATGAGAAAATATTTTTTAAATTCTATGTTTTACAAAGAAATATAAATATTTTTTTTTATTTTTTTTATTAAAGGTTTATGTAAAACATAAAATAATAAACTTCGTTTTCGATATTTGTATATTATATAAAAATAAATAAAATGACACTTTTTATAATTTTTTATGGATTTAAATATATTTCTCGACCTGGACGTATCTATCCTTTACGTAATCATTTTGTATCGGATCTTATACATGACATCGTATATGAATTGCATAAATAGAAGTCAATTGAATAAATAATTTATTAACTGTTGAAAATAAATGTAAAAGTTTTAACTTTTCGTTGTGTATGTTCATATTGTCATGATGAAAACGAGGTTCTATCACATCAACAAATTGAATAAAAAAACGATAAGTGTCGAAAAAGAAGCATGCGAAAACTCTGGAGAACAAGCAAGAACACGAGGATATTCATTGTAAAAAAAAATCAAGAAATTAAAAAAGTATGAAGGAGTGCAAATAGTAACATTAAATATTTGTAACTAGTGATGGGTTAAATAAGCTGGCCATTTCGATAGGTCAAAATACTTATATTTCAATCAAGCTATTAAAATCTTAATCTCTCACCCGATAAATACGTATCCGAGGAAAGTACATGGAAAGAATAGTATAGAAATACCATTTACAAAGTCAAATATATTTGATTGTGTTTCTCCCGTAAATAAATAAGGGAAAATACGAAGATGTTCACAGGTTTCAAATATTGTGATAGATCATGTGTTAGGAGTTGAAATATTGAGATATGGAGTGTTCTAGGACTGGAGCAATGTCATTTTAGGACCTCTATCAAAAACACCCTGTTGATGCACTCCTTTATACTTTTTATTTATTATATTTATTTCGATAAAAAAAAACTTTATTTACTTATTTGTATTAGAAATGAAACTTTATAGTAAGATTTTTAGAATAAATTGATACATTTAAAAGTAAAAATTATTTATTAAAAAATGACTTAAGTAAACATAAGCAAACTCATACGCTGTGGATAAAAATAGATAGAGTAGATTAATTGGATATTATAATATCAATTGCAATTAGTTCTAGGAGTACAAAATACTTTCTAAGTACAACAATTAGGTGGAACATCCTCAATCATGCGAAGCCCAAAAATTGAGATTAGGAAAACTATCAAGTCCATTTGCTACATTATAAACTCATTTCGTAGACGCCAATCACACACATATACATAGATTTCTTATTTACTTGTTAATTAAATAGTGAAGTGTATACTTATTTTAATTAATGTAACTTTTTTCCAATTAGCAAAATAAAAATATTATTTTAATACTAAACTAAACAAAAAAAAAATACAAACAAAAAATATTAAATAAAAAACAGCGCCTAACTTAATTAGAAAAATCGTTCAGCATTTTTAATTTGATATCCTAGTTATATAATAAAATAAAATTCAACCAAATATACTTTATTAATTACTATACATAATGTTTTGATACTAACGATTGCTGAACAAATTTGTGAATCAAACTAGTCATAATTTTCGGACATGTCATTAACTCATTTATATTACTGTATAATTATAATATCATTTTATTCATTATTTCAATTTTAAAGCATTAAACAATATATGCGAACATTTGGCGGATCCATTAAAAGTATTGATCAGACTCACTTTTTGTGGATAAATATTTACTTCAAACTCACTTTTTTCATCCTACTATACATGTTTTTTTGGTATATATATCATTCGAATCAATGTTAAGTTGGGATCATCTCTGGCCAAATATTCTCCAGAATCTCAGTCGCTAAATGATTATTGCATAAAAATTATGGGCATTAATGTTACATTTTTTTTACGCATGTTAATGTTACAGACGATAATACAAAATAATAAATGAATTAACTTAATTTTTTTTGGCGACCGTGGAATTAATAAAAATTAAAGAGAATTAATTTCTTATATATGTGTATCTTTTTTAATTAGTTTTTCACTAGATACAAAATTACTATTTTGTTCTGGAGTTAGCAGCATATATTCTGAGATCATTGAAATGGAGCTGACTTAAAAGAAATTTTTGTGGAATGTTAATAATGGAAGATGGAATTGACAATGCATACTGTGACAGGAAATCATTCAAAATAATCTTTTTTGAGATTTCTTTTCATTTTGATAAAAATGACTATAAAAAGACTATTCTATTTCCACATATACTTCATGATTTTAAAATTTGCTATTAAGTATTTGCTATACAGATTCTTAAAAGCACAAAACACGTTCAAAAATAAATATGTAACAGTTCATAAAAGAGAAAAAAAAATGTCTTCTCTCTCTCAAAAATAGACCAATGATGTTGAAATGTCAACAATAATTTACATCCATTTAACAAATAGATGTACTTTTTGAATAGTAATTAATGTAAATAGAAAGGGAGAAAGTGTATATTGAAGCAGATGGAGGGTGTGATGTAGTATGTAATATATGGTTCATTGCATTGCATGGTGGGTTAGGAGTGAATGGGATCTCCACCAGAGGGTGGCGCAGGACCGTTCGGAAGCAACTGCCAAAGGAGGTCATTTTCCGTGGACCGGTGGCGATGCAAGAATAATGGCCTGGTGCAAGCTACCCCTGATTCCGGAGAAGCAACAAAAATGAAGAGGACGAAGAGAAGAAGTTGCAGAACTATGAAGAGCGTCTTCCTGGAAGAAAAAGACATCATGTTGGTATCTATCTATATATGTTGTTTTCTAATCTGATCTCTGAGAGTGAATGAAAAACAGAAAGAAAAATAATGCTTGTTTTATGTCCCTTTTTATGGAATGTTTTGATGAGAATAAGGGAGACACTAAACAACGTTTTTATAGAGGTTGGAGTTGGCTTCACTGTGTCTTGCTTTGACTGCGAATGGTTTGAATGTTGAAAGTTTGGAAACAGAATACCATGGATTTCAAACACCTAAGATGCGCAACATGCTTTGAAAAAGTGGCAAAATTCTCAATTAAACTAATTTTTTCCTATAATTTTCAAAATGGATAAAAAAAATTCATTTCCATAATGTATAAATTTTGGACAATTTTTCCAAAACTAGTGTATTTTTTAGTGGTTTTATTATCAAAATGGACAATTACTTGAATAGGTAGAAATCGTGCCGGTTAAGATATTAAAACGGATGCAGGAAAGGGATGCATCATATTAAAACGGTGCAGATTTTCTTTTGTGTATAATTTTAATTTATTTATTTATTTATT
>Ga0099824_1005664_pt1 | contig 17499 bp, 6 predicted proteins | sample SiratrowhiteBW_FD_76837 | JGI IMG/M metagenome (GOLD analysis project Ga0099824, IMG submission 76837) | Root nodule microbial communities of legume samples collected from California, USA - Siratro white BW | ecosystem: Host-associated > Plants > Roots > Nodule | place: USA: California... | reverse complement strand
TATATATATATATATTAAAACCACGGAATTAATTTGATATGACATTTCATTTTTAATAAATATTCACTATTTCAATTAAAATAGTAATTCTTTAGACTATCTTAAAGTATCTTCTGCAATGTGTGTTACTTTATAAACTTATTTCTCTTATTCAATAGACCCTCTCTTTTAAAATTAAATAAAAAAGTTATATTACTGAGAATGCAATAAAAATATTAATGATACTCACGTTAAAAAAACAATACTTGTGTTGACATCATAAAAATAAGTTAGGTGTGGTGAAAATGTTTTGAAAAATTTAATTAAAAATGGGGAGAACACATTTTAAATGATTTATGAGAGAAAAAAATTAATAAATTATGTAAGGTTGAATATAATTTGGTTTTGAAATAGAATAAAATATTAAAGATTTGTGAATGTTTATTGTTATTAATAAATAACAAAATTGAAATGATTTTAAAAGATGCAATTGGAAATGTTAAATAAAAATTCATGTTGTGTAATTTATAGATTTAAAAAATAAGAGTAAAAGAAAAATATTTTGCAGTCAAAAACTTTATCTGTTGTATGACAAAGGGAGGTAAATAAAGAAGTATGTAAGGGGAAAGTCATTTACTTTTTTAAAATTTATATGAAAATATTGTGATTATTAATTGATTTCAAATTAAAATAAAAAATACTATAAAAATGATTGAATTAAAATTTTGAAAAGATAATAAAAATATAAAGAGAAGGAAACAAAATATTTTATACATATTTTGAACTAATAATTATAATAGAAAATAAATGATAAATTATTTTATAATAAATTTGGATAGGACAGGATAAATTATAATAATTTTGTAACTGTATTTTTATAATAAAATTAAAATTAAAAGAAAATATTATAATATTGGTATTTGAATTAAATTTTTTATTTTTAGTTTGTTAAAAAATATCTAAATAAGTAATAGAAAAAAAAATGGAATAAAATTGTTGTGGTATTTTTTAAAAATAAATATTAATTAAATTATTTAAAATTTTCAAATAAAAATTAATTTATTCCTTATTGATATGTATGTAATGATAAAGAAAATAAGTGAATAAACATATCATTTGGTTTAATAAAAAATAAATATATAAATTATAATTAAAATAAAAAAACGGTGTAAATAGAAAATATTGAAAATAGATAAAAATAAATAAAAATATCACAGCTACAGTAAATAGTATTAGTTAAGAAATTAAAGTGAAGTGTACTTTTTAGATAATTTTTTCTTCAAAACAGTATTAGTGGAGGAAAAAATCTAAATGTATGTTACATTAACTATTTTAAATTCTATAGAGATAAAAAGAAACTATAGAAATCAAATCAAAATTTACTAATTTTTGTAAAAAATATATAAGTCTTAAAAGATATATTAATATTTGTAATTAACGGAAGAAGAAAGAGATGGAATCAAGTTAGGATCTGTATAGAGTCATCTGTGATCTATTATGAAAATTAGTTTTATAATTAAAACAAGGTGGCTATAAGCATTGAAGTCTGAATTTAATTCTCAAAGAGCTATATATTAATCGATAATTTTAATATAGAAGTCTTAAGGTAGTCTTAGTTTTTATGATATCTTAGAATATTGTTATTTAAGATTTTGTTTTTTAAATTTTTATGTTATGTCAAGAAGTTCCAATGAAAAACCTTTCATTATTTACATCGTAATCTCATGATATCTCAATGACATGTGAAGATGGATTAATAATGTGAAAGAAAGCATAAGTAATTATTGAAAGAGCTTTGGCATATAATGTCTTTGACCATCTATTCAATACACCTTTGAACGTTACACATGCTAATGATGATGAAGAAGAATCATTCAACTATTTTCATCCTTCACATTTTAAACGCGAGACTTTAGCACACCAATCATTAAATTTAATTATAATGCTGTTCTGAAGTTAATAGGGTGTGCATCTTATGGATCAGGACCTTTCCACTTCACAAATTTCAATTTCTTCACCAATTCATTGCTTAACACATACCAATATTCTACCAATGTTCAGAATGAAGTATGTATTATCAATATCTATCGTTTTTTCTTGCTACCAAACTTGGACACATATGTCCCCTCTGTCAATTCATCAATCACCACAACATGTGAATGCACAGGACTTCTTACTGTTCTCCTATATGTGGAAGCTGCACTTACACAAGTTGGTAGAAACCTTTAAGGTCATTGATCTCAATCATTATTGTGATGGAAATAAGACATTCACACACCTCTCAACATAAAATCTTACTAGGTCTGTGAGTTTTCTTTTTCATTTATATGATATTTAACTTTTTTTATTCAAATTTTGTATTCACGCTACAATCTAAATTAATCACTTTTTGTTAGCTCTTACAGCATGAAGTGGAGTCCTGAATAAACTCAGCAGCTTGACTTGGAAAGTTGCACATGGAGTCATCATGGTTAGGAATTTAGGTTTGGGAGAGAAAGGATCTATTCGGGTGAGAGATGGGTTAATTTATGATTATCAGTGGTTGGGAAAACATTGATCGTACCTAAACACTATCAACAATTCTCTTCTTTATACATCTTGTTGCTTTCCTTGAGTATCCAATCAATAATTGGTGCTCATTTTAGTGTGTAAGTTTTCAAACTGAAATTCTAGTAACACTATAAGTATTTAAGTTCTATATATTATAAGAAAAAAATGTTCTATCGATGGTGGAAATTCGCTATTAATATACAAATTGTATCAGTAAATTCTAATTTTTTTCATTGGATTTTTTTATAAGTAATTATTGACGCAAAAAAAATGGTCATGTTTGTTGAAAAATATAAATAAACATTCGATACGTATTAAGTAATATTTAAATACAAACGAAACATTAAATTTAAAATGTACATCATTCCTCAAATTTTCTTGCTTTATACTAACACAATAATGCATGTTTTCTGGAAGAAAAACGTGTGGATGCATTCTTTCCATTGTAGCATGTAATCGAGAAAAGTAAAGGAGAAAAATGAAAAAAAAAAGAAGCATAAAAGCTTTAGAGATTTAAGATCGAAGGTAAACTCCACATGCAAACGTTGCATTTTACACAAAAAGCCATATTGTGTATATACCCAAAAAAACATAGCATGGTTAGTTATGCAAAACGCTTGACAAACACAAGCAACACTAACACGGAAAGACGTAAATCTATCAGCTGCCTCAATTTAACTCTATATTCATCGTTCTCAACTTGGAACGAAGACTTTTGAAAACAACTGGTGGAAGCGGCTTAGTAAATATATATGTGATTTGAAGAGTTGAAGAGATTGGAATAAAGCTTAATCAATCCTTTAATTATCTTATCTGTGATGATGTTACAATCAATTTTGATGTGTTTTGTTTTCTTATGAAAGACTTAATCAGTGGCTGTTCGAATGGTCGATGTAAGAAACATAAAAAATCTTTCAAAAAATATGTCAACGACTATAATTTGTAAGTTGTAATAGTTAAAACTCAATATTTAGTTCCGGAATAGCTCTGTAATATTGTTGGCTGCATTTTATATTTCCATGAAACAATAGAATCTCTAATAAAAACAAAATAACCTGTGATAGACTTATTTGTTTGAAGGCATCTTATCCGATCGAAATCACTGTAGAAGACTCCATGCCAAGGTGCATTTTCCAAATATTTTAGGATAGGAAAAATAACACGTTGATTTCCTATAGTAGGAGTAGAGACAAATTAACTTAGGTGATGAACATCGTAAGTGTGATATCAAGATGAGTGTTTGTGAGATAAATAAGACGACCCACAAAATGAGTAGAATGAATCATGCTAGGTGTTAGAACAGGACCACAAGCTAAAATATGAGTTTTCTTAAAAAGATCTAAGACATATTTACGTTGACAAAGATGTATATATATATATTATTCTGGACAATTTCTAATCCAAGAAAGTAAGTAAGATCTTCAAGATTCTTGATGCAAAAATTTTGATGAAAGAGATTAGCAATCCTTGTGATTTCCTTAGAGTTATTCCCAATTAAAACAATATCATCTACGTAATTGGTAGTACAGTGAAAAAAGTTATTGATTGCAGAAAGTTTCAAAAATAAAGAGTGGTCAGCTTGAGAATAATTATAACCATTATAAATAAGAAATTGTGATAATTTTGAATATCATTATCACAACCCATGCAAAGATTGTTGAAACTTACAAACTTGGTTAGTATTCTTAACATGAAAGGAGAGAGGTGGTTTCATATAAACATCTTCGTGAAGATCTCTTTAAAGAAAAGTTTTATTCACTTCTAATTATTTGAACTTCCACCTATTGATTGCAACAAGAGCAAGAAGCAAGCATAAAGTGGTGAACTTAGCAATAGAAGAAAATGTATTTATGAAGTTAAGCCCTTCAAATTGGGCATATCCCCTAGCAATTAAGTGTGCCTTTTAGGGTTTTATACTTCCATCAAATTTATATTTTATCTTGTCATGTCCAACTACAACCAATAACATCTTTATTACATTGAAGATGAGTAAAAGTTCAAGTCTCATTAGTTTAAAGAGTAGTAATTTATTCTTTCATGGCATGAACCTAACAATTGTATTTTGATGCTTTTGCATATGTCTTTAGCTCAATATTGAAAAATATGGATTGAACAATGTTTTTGAAAGTAGTATATAAATCGTTATATGATATAAAAGTTTGACTGGAACAACAATTACATATAACAATAGCTGAAGTAGAAGAATGTATCAATTTAAAGATCTTCAAAATATGTAGAAGGTCTCCTAATTTGAGAAGAGTGATGAAAATTCAATAGAGAATTCCAATCATACATTATTGCATTATCTTGATTAATTGTTTTGAGTATTTGAAACAATATCATCATAACTTTGAGAATAATTATGTGGTATAAGTAAATATACATTTTCAAATATAAGAAAATCAATTTTCATGAAAAATTATACGACGAGATACTTCTATTTTGTGGTTTTTGAAATTAAGATACATGTATTGTTTTGATATTTGGTTTAAAACCAACAAATATATCCGGCGTAGCTCTATTATTCAATTTCTTTCTATAATATCAAGAGTGTTTGCATAACAAAGGCATTCAAAGACACACAAAGGAGATATCTAACATTATTTTCCATATAATTTCTCATAAGGAGACACATGACACGTTATTAAGTAAGGATGTGGCAATACATTTGATCAAATTTGCAGCATGTAAAATAGCAAAACATACGCATGGTTAGTTATGCAAAATACTTAGGGCAAAAATCCAAGACGATTAGCACAAGCAACACTAGCATGCAAAAATGTAAAACTATCATATACACATTTAAGAATAAATAGGTATATTCCACTCAATTGGAAAATTGTTCTCTTAATTATCATCAATTCACTCCAACTACAAGCTTCCATATAACATTTAAGAGTTTATGTGAGGTCTTAGAGTGATTATTTTTTATTTTGTTCTCATCTTAAGTACCCATGTCTCATTTCTATGTAGCAATAACAGAAAATTATTCATTAATAAAATTGACCAATATTACTCTAGAAATAAACTTCGGGAATTATGGTTTATAACGTTCTCTAATTAATGATAAAAAAATTGAATCCCCATTAAGTTAACGAGGAAAAAAGAAATCTAGGATCGAGTATTCGAGCTGTACACTAATGCTCCCAGTTTGCAGTTTTACACTGGTAAATATATTAACCAATTCCTTGTTAAGTTCAATAATTTTACACTTGTACAGAAAACAAGTCACTGTTCTCCCTTTTCAAAACTTATCTTCAAGGTCAAAGTTCAATCATATCCAACATGTAATCATGTAGAATGAAATTAATCACATGTTCTATTTTAATGGTAGAGTCCCTAGTTTTTATCAATCTTCTACTTTTATCACCACCAAACCAAATTTAGAACAAAGAATTTAAATTTCTACATTAGCTATAAATTCAATATTGTAAACATATCATTCTTAACTTACCATTTCTAACCTTTAGCATTGTTCTAAACAACACTATTTATAGCCTATATCCTAATTATGTTTTGAGGTTACTATTAGACTCCTCTAGAATACACACAAGTCGTATAGGTTTGGGAAATAAGATGAACAGGGTTATAGGTTTGCATGTGCGATGATATAGATGAGAAGATGAAGGAGTGTTTGAAATGAAGAAGAGAAGAGGCCATTGGTCAAAGGTAAAACGAAAAGCTGTGACCATCAAAATCACAGCTCACTATTTCACAAAAACACGCACCGCCACCAGGATCTCCAGGATCTCCGCACCAACCATAGTCGGTAGTATATATCCCATGCACCGCCCCACACATGATTTTTCACTGCCACGTGTCACGTCTCTGCCCATACCTTTCTTCATTATAACACCATCACCTCCTCACCACAATCACTCATCATTTGTAGAAGACTGTGAGCCGCTGTTTCAGGAGTGCTTTCACATAATAAAAATAACAAGAAATAAATTATTTTTTAATATTGATTTTAACAACTGCAACCATAATAATATACAACAATTTTATTTTTTTTTCATTTTGAAAAATTAATATGGGAAGCCCTCCCAATTTTAAGGACTAAACAGAGAAGAGTTTTGCAGTACTACCAAAGATGAATACAAACGTAGAAAACCTACACATGCACAACGTTTGATGCGCTTAGAATGATTAATAAATGCATGCTACCGACAGGAGGAAATGACCCATATGAATGATTGACCATATGCATACATTTCCATGCATTAGGGTCCACCAAAGATATTCGTCAAGTCTTGCCTTTGCTTTTCATTGATGTATTCATCAATCATGCTTAGTCAGATAGTAAACAAGGGAACATAATTAATAACAACCTCACATCATAAAATGTAAAGTTACACTTTTTTTAAGAAAATGTACGAAAAAAAATATATAAGCAAACTATTTAAAAAAAATGAAAAAACCATTTTGAACTTTGAATTTCAACTCATTATTTTACTTATTTTCTATTTAATTTCGCACTTAAAAACAAAGTAAATATATTATTAAACTTTAATTGGCTTAAGTTTTTATTTAACTCTGTGTGAATATGTTTTATACTTTTTTTTTTCAAATATAACAAAAATTGAAATTTGTTTCGAACTCTAATTAATTTAAAAATTGTAATAAATTATTTGTTTTCTGAGGTTCAAGAACTTAAATTTTAACTGAAGTTTAAATAATTTGCTTGAAGAGGACAAGAGGAATCGCACTAGAATGTACGTGAGAGTGGACCTTTAGATCATGACCACTCACTAACCTTTCACATTTCTGGGTCCCAATCTTACTTCCCTTTTCCACAGGTAATGTCAAAACTAATTAATTAATTACAACTACCTAATCACACCACCCTAGATACGTACATAGAGACATTCATGCTTATGCCTATGTGTATTTCATTAGTTTATAATTATTTCTCATTAATAATATATATTTTCCTACATGTCCTGCAACAACATTCTTTCATCATGCTCTACTAAGGTTTCATTCTCGATGGCTCTCTCTAAAATAGTCTTATTAAAACTAATATTCTTATTAAAAATGTTTTTCCTTTTTATATTTAATAAATATATCAATTTAATTATAATATTAGTCTATTACTTTTAAATTAACAATATTTATATATAAATTTTAATGATGTAAAATATATTAACACAGCCAAAAAGACATAATTTATGACAAAAGAAAAGTATTTCAATTATGTACACTTTTTTTTCCTTCAATAACATGTAATCAGATAAAAGAAAAGGATGACAGGGTTACCAACCAAAACTCTTAAGTTTTACACTCATAACAAGCCGTAATTGACATGCATGAGATTTCGTTTGAAAAAAGCAAAATATTTGTGAATTTTCTTTCAAACTTTATAGAAGTTTATAGAGTGAATTGATATAAGAACATAGTAAACCGATTTAGAAAATGTAAATTAAATTTAATCAAGAAATGATTAATTTTGACCTTCTTACACTTTATTTTTAGAAATAGCATGATCAAATGTATAATTCTCTTTTGTGAGAAAACATGGTAAAATGATAGGATTAACAACAAAACGATATAACTTATGTGATTTGATAATTGATTCAACATACAACCTGTAATAACAATAATTTGAATCATCCAACTTCTCAACAAAGGATATTAAAAAAGAGTGTAAGGTGCTAGTCATGAAGAAAGTCAAAACAAAAATCCTAGAATTCAGTAAAAGGAATAAACCTGGAAAAGGTTTTAGAGAAATTGAATGGTATTCATTATTTTAACTTGTCAAAAAGAGAAGTTTAATTAAGTATTTATAATTAATTACTTACACCATAAAGAAATAATTATCTTTGCAAAAAAAGGTTACACGAGATAGTTGTTAGTAATAACTAATTGCTCTAAGTAGTACAATTTTTACATGTGCAAAATAGTTAATTACATATTTAATAAACACTTATTGTATTTTATTTAAGTGTCACTTTACCATTTGAACAACTAATTATCACTTAAGTGTTGTCACTTGGATAAAAATCTTAGAAGAGAGAAAAATTCTATAAAACAAAAGTTGCAAAGTAATCATAAACATAACAATTGAAAAATTGATACATAAGTTATGTCTATCAAGTCTAACTTGTCAAACATGATTTAAATAAATAAAACAATTTACCTTGCATGCTAACTTGCATATGCCCCAATTCAAACTTAAAATGACTAGTTCAAGTCTTTACTTAGTCCAAAAAAGTTATATATCCTTCAAACCAAGAGTTCATCTAACTTCAATATAAAGAAATCTCAACATCACTCTACAATATTTATCAAATTCACAAAACATATGAACTAAACAACTTGGATAAATTTACTTCAATTAACTTCAGTTACATGTAGGTAACTTGTGGTATGGGAAAAAGTACTTCTATAATCTAAAAGCTTCCTAGTATCCTAGTAGGTTGATAGAACTTCCAAGACTTTAACCTCCACAATTAATATTTCTCTTAGTTCAAATTACCACTCAAATTCACTTTCTCGAATGATTATGATAATTAGAGTGTACAAGTTCTCAATCTTAAGGGGGAAAATGAATAAAATCAACCCTAGATTAAACAAGAAATTATCTTAATTAAAATTTTGATTGATCTATCTTAATTTATCAATTGTTGGCTCTCAATAATATAATATATTTAAAAAAAACTCCTCAATAAAAAATTTAGAAAGTTTAAATATTTAGAAAGGTAATTTTTTTAAAAAAGAAAGAGTAAATTATTTTAACCTATTTAAATACTTTTTAAAATATCTTTTCACTTACTTTAAAATTTAAAATCGTATATATAATAAATAAACTAATTCTTACAATTAAATTCATTTTAAATAAAACAAATCGAATCATTTCCAAGTAAATAATTGATATCGTAAGTACAAGTTACCTAGATGATATCGCAAGAAACAAGATCCTATTCGGTTCAAAGGAACATGAGTCTTTAAATAAATTTTAGAAGACTATGAGTTGTGACAAACTGCTGACGTAAAGAATACTGATAATATCCAAATAGAACCTCATCTTTTCTATTTTATTATAAGAAAACTGCTAAAAAATGTTGAACAAGGTCAATAATGACAGAGTAAAATATTTCATTAAAATATAGGAAGATATAAGTTTCTTACTTTTTTAATGTGTTTTTATATTATTTTCAATAATATGTTTTTAAGTTCTAAATCAGAGTCTTAAGATTCTTTCTAAAATATTTAAAACAACTTAAGGTTTAGGATTCGATCTTAAACAAATTACATTTTCTTATTTTTCAAATTCATTAACTTTTCTTCAAAAAAAAAAAAAACATATTTTTAGACTCACAGCCATGTGTTATTATAATTTATGAATTACATGCAAATACTAATCACAAATGAGAGATTACAACTATTAATGTGACTTCAAACATTTTTTTTTAACTTCTCTAAATTTAAAATGTTGTAGTTAAAACATATTTAATTTATTATATTTTATATTATTTTATAATATTTTATAATATCAATAAATATTTCTAATATATTTCAATTTAATATTTATCTTTTCACTTTAATAATATCATAAATATTTATCTCATGTATCTATATACGGTATAATATACAGTTCTTAAGAAAATAATCTCATGTCCATCAAACCTTTCACTAAACGATAAAATTTAAATATTTTCAAAGTATATAAATAAGATGTGAAATAAAAACATTAATAAAAACTAAAATTATTTATAAGATTTGAGAATTTAAAATTTTATCATAAAGAAAATTTCAATATAACAACTCCCAACTAGCATAGAAAAATGAACGCAAATCGATAAAATTAACAAGTGTACATTTTAGCGTCAAATGTTGCTGAAGTCATGCCGTTGCATGAGTAAGATAATAAAAAAAAACGAAGTCACATCTACAAGCAAAGATGAACTTTATAAGAGCTTGTTTTAGTAACATTAGGGAAGATTTTTCTATAGTCACTTGAAATTGGAATGATTTTTTTTTTTTTCAAGTATTAGAGGGGAGAATTTATAATTGATCATAGATAACAAATATATTTTAACTTAAACTTTAAAGGTTATAAATAGATAGTTAATTTAAAAAAAAAAAAAAACTACGATCTTTAAAATATATCTAACTTTTCTAGAAAATTCATATATAATTCTCTTTTTTCCCTCTTCGTAAACCAAAAGTTAAAGAGATAAATGAGAGTTGTGTAACTCAACTAAAAAAATTTAAGTTTTACATTCTCTTAGGATTTTAGGTTTTTTTTCCTCTTATTCTACTTGCATGTGATCTTTGGTGGAAATCATGTATCGTTCAACTAGAAAAGATAAATCTTTATTACTTGGAGTCTATAATAATATTTTGTTCATTAGGCTTTCAAAAATAAATTCTTGAAGAATAATATATTTTAAGTTAATGAAGGTTAATCTTTATTTACATTAGGTTATAAGAGTAGATAAAAAACTTGTAGGAGGATTAATACAGATTAAATTTGAATGTTGATGATGTTATCAGTGAAAAAATTTGTTTGAGTTGTAAACTTAAATGATTGAATTGTTGAATGGAAGCTTATACTGATAAATTACAATATTAGGTTAATAAAATTAAAATGTTATTTTATTATATAAATTAAATTCTCATGGTGATAATAAATGTGTAAATTTTATATTGTTGTTAAATTTATTATTTGTAACATGAATCTTGGTTTTGAATTGGATTTTTATACTTTAGATAAGTTTGTGAATTTGATATAAGTATTGGTTTGATTTTGAATAAAATTGATATAAATATAGTTTGAAATGAAAATCGTTAAGCTTTGGTATTTTAAATATATTTATATTTGCATATATCATTTAAATAACACTTCCAATAATTTCGCTCAATAGGTGACACATCATTTACGTTGTTTATAATATAATATGACAAACTAATAGTTATGAGAATATATAAATATTACTTAAGAAATTTGATAAATTATTGAGTGACAATTCAAGTCATATAAATAAAAATATCAAGATAATTGAGGAAAGTGTATCTATCCTAATAGGTGAATGATACTTTATAAATGTATGAAAAATCATCTTGATATACTAGTATTGCGAGGTGAGATAGATATTATGGAAATACAATTATCATGTAAAAATTAGATAAATATAAATAAATGTTAGTATCTATATTCCAACTTAATGTCTTCTTTAACAAATCATTTAGTATCTAAATAATTAATTTATATCTTTGTGGATAATAAATACGTTTGATTGTTATTATTCTTAAAGAATTAATATGTAGTTTTAGATAGATAATTTACTTATTTCTAATTTTGTTTTACAAGTATAATGATATTATATCAACTATAATACTCTCTTACACACTAGAGAAGATTATTTTTATGTATATAGTTATATGTATAAATTTTATAAATAAAGTACTGTGGAATCTCATATGTACGAAAATTAAATATATGAGTATAAATTTTATTTTTTTGAAATATGTATATAGTATTCATCACAGTGACACTTATCATATCATAACATTTTACACAAACCCAATAAGATTGAGAGTTGTTTTTGCCAGTCGGAAATCGTATATGCTATTTTCTCTTGATGAGTTAGCTACTTATTATTAAAATACTTATTTCTATGCACGAGATGTGTAGTTTAATTAGATAAAAAGTAAAAGGCCTGTGACATAAAAAATGATTTTTCTGTTATAGAAATTCGCTGTGTTGAAGCCAAAGCGTCACTAAATAAATTTTGTCTAATTCCGATCACTTGGTGGCTTCCATAATTATCTGTTGAATTTGGGCAAATTATTAATCAGAACATAGTTTTAAATTAAGATTGTGGTAATGGTAGATCAAAAAGCAAGCTATTCAATCATAGTTATTGTGCTGTAAAACCTATTCTGTTTATATTTCCTAATACACTTTTTACCTATTATCAAGAGTTCATGATTCAGGAAATTTTTTTAAACTAAATTCTTATTATTAAAAATTTTAAAGATAAAATTACAAGTAGTCCTGAAAAATTAAGAGAGGTAATTTTTGAAAAATAGGTAAAACATACAAGTTTTTTTTTTCTACTGAAATGCAATTCTATTTTAATTCAGAATAAAACCATTCATTTTCTTCTTCTTCTTTGATTAATATTCATTAAGAAGCTCATCCAAAATGGTTTTTATATTTAATTTATAGTGCGGTATAAGCTGCAAGTGTCCTAATATATAATTTATAGGAGGAGTCTACCAATCTATTGTTAATTTAATATATATATATATATTATTGGAAATTTAATAAATAAGATGAATGACCTAAAATAAATTTAAATTTATAATAAATTATGATAAATAAAAATATAATGTATGATTATCTTTTTTTTCAATTCATATAAAATAAGAATCTACAAAACACTTTTTTACAAAGCCATGTCACTACTGATTTAAATTTATTTAAAATATAAAGTCAGGAGTAAACTTTATAAGATAAAAAAAAAAAGTAATATATTAATTTTTTAAGAGTTTAGATAATAGTAGAGTATATAGCAGACAAAAGGTACATTAAAGAATTTGTCATTGGAAATTTTCTTTATATAACCATTTTGGCATTGCTATACCCAACTAACAAATTAGTAACATTTTTATATAAAAAAAAGAGTCACATGTTATAATATTATCTTGGAACATATGTGTTATCGGTCACTTTGTTTAGTATTTATTTATTGGCAATTGACCCTTTTTTCCTATTGATATTTTTTATTATACCATTGTACACAAATACTTTTTTTTTTTCTTGTAGATGAAGTTCTTCCTCATGGTTTAAATATGAGATATATAGAAGAAATCAAAGTTCATTTGTTCACAAAATACCTCCTGACAACAACTTCATCTTATCTACCTATTATTCCCTCATTTCATTTCGAATATAATAACACACACTACCAAACAGTAGGAATCTTACAATTGTTTATATAAATATCCATCCCTCAGTTCCTATATGTGGGGAAAAAAGCACATGGCAACCCAATAATATCCTAAATAAATTTACACTCTAACATAATCAGATAAATAAATAGATAAATCAACAATTTGGCCATTTATTTTTTAAGAGTGGCAAAAGTCTAATTTAGTCTTTTGATTCGTAAAAAAAATAAAAAAGAGCGAGGTTTTTCAAATACTAAATTAACAATGTCTTACATAGTAAACTTTATTATTAATAAATTCATTCCTAGGAATATTTTTTTTCTACATGGTATCCTCGGTTTCCATACTAATCTATAAAATATAGAGCAATAATACGATGCCTGAAGATTTTTTTTCTTATTTAATTGTTGATACGCTCCTGAAACACATGAGGCAGAAATAATTTGTAAATGAGATATAATTGAATTGGCCATATGCAATTTAATGCAAAAAAAAAATGGTAATGTTGTATTCTCTCCCTTTAGTGTCTACATATAACTTGGCTTAATAAAAGCTAATTTCTTTTTTGTAAAAGAAAGAAGGCTTAATTTGAAAGGAACCAAAGTCAACAGAGGATCAGGGTAGAGATTGCTTTTGATTATAGATTTAAGTAGTTTTTTTTAGTCCCATACAATGTGGTACCTGCCCAAATACAAATTTACATGCACTCGGTGGGTCTATGGTTGTGTTTTATGCATAGAAAAACTATCTTTGTTTTGATCTCCGTGGATAAAAGGGAACTGAAGAAAACAGAACCAAACAAAAAACAACGCAAACATGGACACCAACCCCTCTACGCCTTTGCTTTCTCGAAGTCTCAGCTGGCTTTGTCGGAACTGCGTCCTGTTCTTCAGACCACAACAACTCCTGCTACTGTCTCTCTAGTTCCTTCTTCTTCAATCTCTCTACCAACAACTCCAAGGTCTTGCATCCATTCCACTTTTATGTTTTTTTTTAATTCTTCTTCAAAGACTTTTTTTCTTCTCTTCACTCCATTTCAGATCAAAGAAAGAAAATGGGACATCAGAGTTGGATCAGGGACTTAACCAACTGTTTTTTTCTTTTTTATGTTTTTGTTCGGGCTTTCAAGAATTTGGGTGGAATGGGGGGTTTGAATTTTCTAGTCCTGACATTTGTTTCTCACTTTTGATTTCGTTCAATTGTGTATCGTTTTGAAAGGTGGGAATATGGTGGTTGAAATAGTTGCTGATTCTGTAGGCTTTTTGAGATATTACTATTCCTGAAAAAATTCTGCTTTCCTCAGGTCCTATATGCAAAACCTCTTATTTTATTCTGGATATACCAATAAAATAGGTTTCTTTTACATGAGGTGAAACATCCAATCTAGGAAAAAGCAAGGCAAAAAAATGATATTTTTTGGGGTCCCAATTCAGTTACCAATAAACAATTGACTCTGAGCAGTTGAATCCTGTTATCCAGACTTTTGTATGCTCTGAATTCTCTCCTACTTTTGGTATCCTTACTGGAAGAAGAAACTATGGCCCACCCTTTTGAATTTTTGAGCCAAGTGAGGAAAATAATGAGATTTTTTTACTAGGCGTATCTGATTTTTTCTTTCCTTTTAGCTTCAATCAAACTTGGCCGCATTGCATGATTCAGACTTGCTGGGCTCCAGTTTTGATGGTCTTTAATTTTTCCAGACATCTTCCACATAGAGAATTCCACGTGCAATGTTGGAATTTAGACTAGGAATAGATTTTTTCATTAAGCTCTTCCAGGATTTAGCCCTTTTCTGAATGAATCCTGAGTCCCGTGCCTTCTGACTCAAAAATTGTCATTTATTCCATTACAACATCTCCCAGGATCCCCCATCACTGTAATCACAATTGTTTCACTCTTCTGTTAATCATTAAGGAAGATACAAATGAAAAAAAAAAAAATGAAACGGCTCCTTCCCGTGAACTATTCGGTGTGACTTATGCTTAATCGTTATAATTTTTCACTGTCCAGTTCTGTACTATATACATCAAGGGAATAAAAGAGGCATAAGGAAACAGCGTGCAGCGGTGGAATCACATTGCAGCGTTGATGGGGCATTTTTCATCTGCCTTCAATAGGTTGGCAAAGTCCTTTGCAACGAAGAGAGGTGGCAGTTCTGATGGATGCAACGGAAGAGAAGCTGCGGAAGCAATGGCAAAGGAAGCCAAAAAAAATCACTTCATATTGCATAGCTCCGGGACCATTAATGTTGATGGTTCAAACAACTTTGCCTCACTTTTCTCCAAAAAAGGAAAGAAAGGAGTCAATCAGGATTGCTGCGTAGTGTGGGAAGTATGTAGCAATATCGAATATTTCCCTCCTTATCTTACCAATGTTTTCTTTTCTTACTGGGGTATTTACGATACAAGATTTTTGTTGATGTTGGTTACAGGAATTTGGGTGCCAAGAGGACATGATCTTCTGCGGGATTTTTGACGGGCACGGGCCATGGGGTCACTTTGTGGCCAAGAGAGTGAGAGAGTCAATGCCACCATCTTTGCTATGCAACTGGCAGGAGACACTTTCCCAAACTTCACTTGATCCAGATGTTGATGTTGATATTGAGACAGAGAAAAAGCAAACCCGGTTCAATATATGGAAGCACTCTTACTTGAAGACTTGTGCTGCCATTGATCGAGAACTAAAGCAAAATCGCAAGATAGATTCATTTTTCAGCGGAACAACTGCCTTGTCCATTGTTAGACAGGTAAAGATAATAAAAAATTGCCAAAATGGACCAAGCTGAAGCACAATTTCTCAAATGATTTTGGTTTTGTTCTTTAATTAGAATTAGAATTTCACCCTAATGAGTCTAGTGATCTCATAGAACCTTATCTTGATCTGTGATGGGCAGGGTGAACTCATTGTGATTGCAAACGTTGGAGACTCTCGTGCTGTGTTAGCCACAGCATCAGATGATGGAAGTTTGGTTGCAGTTCAGTTGACAGTAGATTTCAAGCCCAGTTTACCTCGTAAGTGTTTGCATCTGTCCATGGAGAAACTATTACATGGTCTAGAATGACACCATCCACAACATTTTCATGTGACAAGTTATTAATGTGGTTACATGGAACTCTTGCAGAGGAAGCGGAGAGAATACTGGAGTGCCAAGGACGAGTTTTCTGCTTGGAAGACGAGCCCGGGGTGCACAGGGTGTGGTTACCGGATGAGGAGTCTCCAGGGCTTGCCATGTCAAGGGCTTTTGGTGACTACTGTGTCAAAGAGTATGGTCTTATTTCAGTGCCTGAGGTAACACACAGGAACATAACCAGCAGAGACCAGTTTGTTGTGTTAGCCACTGATGGGGTATTATACCACACACTCTTTTCCTTAAAATTGTTCTATATACTATGAAAATGAAACAAATTAATATCGTACATATGTGTGACATGTTTTGTGCATGTGGTATAATTATAGGTGTGGGATGTAATCTCCAATCAAGAAGCAGTGGATATTGTGTGTTCAACGGCAGACAGAACAGAGTCTGCCAAACATTTGGTGGAGTGTGCGATGCGTGCATGGAAACGCAAGAGGAGGGGCATTGCAATGGATGATATTTCAGCTATTTGTCTCTTCTTTCACTCTTCACCTTCACTTGACCAAGTTGATTCCACCCTAGAATAGAACATTTATCGTGTAAAATTTGCAAGTCAAGTGCCACTTGCTGTTCCATCCCTGTAAACATGGTCCAGTCCAATTAAGGTTTATTCATTAGCTATTCAAATCCATGTCGTGTCTCAGTCTCCTCTTTAATTTGTTAACCTCATCACGCCTATGTTTTTTGTGTTTTAGTTTCAACTTGCCACCATCTATATCCTAAAGGAGGTGCTTAATTCCACAGTTTTGATATACATGCCTACATATACATGTTGGTTTTAAGGATGAAGGAAAAAACAGAAACAAAGGAATTAATTTAGAAGATGAGAGAGTAGGTAACAATTTTGGTGTAAAGGGATTAATTTTATTTGATAGCTGACCTTTACAATTTATAGTACTGGAATTAACTGAAAAGCAGATATTTATGCCAAC
>Ga0099824_1005663_pt1 | contig 17501 bp, 5 predicted proteins | sample SiratrowhiteBW_FD_76837 | JGI IMG/M metagenome (GOLD analysis project Ga0099824, IMG submission 76837) | Root nodule microbial communities of legume samples collected from California, USA - Siratro white BW | ecosystem: Host-associated > Plants > Roots > Nodule | place: USA: California... | reverse complement strand
ATCCAAGCAATTTCACTAAATGAACATACCTTGTGCAGAGAACATCTTGATGAAGTGAACCTTGGCACTCCTGACACTGTGTCCACAACCTCCCAAAAAGCATCTCCAGCTCAGACACTACAAGCACACCACTTGTTTTGTGACTTTCGTCTAATTAAAAACAACTCTAACCATCCTGTACAAAACCAAAACCATGTCATGCCCTACCTTGAGATACTGTTTTACGGTATAACTCAGCTTCCCTTCCTTGGCAATGTGAACAGACAATGTGTTGATCCTTGCTGAACCAAATAAAACAAAAATTTGAAACCTTCAGTATACTGACATGTACTCAGTGCATGCTAATACATGCAAATAATCTTCGTTAGACGCCTTAAAACACAAGGCATAAGTATTATCAGGTATTTTACTAGTGGAGAAACAGCTTTACGCCTGTAGGTGTAAACTGCAAAGGTTTTCATCTCCATCACAATACAACGGTTAGTCTCTTAGCCTTATGATTCATACAACACCTGAAAAATCAAGTTTTCTTGTCTAGACTCCAGAAACCAAATCAAAATTTCAATTTCTAAAGCAGACCAATGCGGCCTCCTACCCAAAATGTTATCTCACAGGTACTAATATCCACAGAAACATTACTGAGAAGTAGGGAGAAATTTTACAGAGGACACGAAATTCATTAAATCAACTATTCTGTTACTGAGATCGCCAAAAGTTATCCCAAGTTCATTAACACAATGTGAAAGAATGGTCCCCAAACAAATGTGCTATTTTTTGACGGGTCAGGTGTTCATTTTCATAAAGCATGTATATCTTCTTAAAGTTGGTAACATAAAAGGGTTCATAACAATTCCATAATATATTGCTGGTCTATATTTCTAACACATTTAAAATCTATAAGAAATATCTCAAACATACAGCCTAGTTATTGAAAATGTTAGCATGTGCATAATTGTTAATTCTTTGCAGTTCCTTAGTCTTAACAAAAATCTAATGAAGCGAACACAAAAAAAGGGAATATATGAAATTAAAACCAATCAGGAAAAAACTTAGAACGTTAAGACAACACCATGAGAAGAGACAGAGATAGATACCCTAGTACAGCTTTACAGCCAATGCAGGTAAGCTGTTTCTTAGCAAAATTTGATGGAGAAGGAATAGAAATAGATCTTGTATGACTTCCATGGAAAAGTTCGCTCCAAGCATTCTTCATAATTGGCTCAAGAATTCTTAGAATCGGCTGCGATACAATGAAGTTAATAAAGAACAGCAATTTGGAAAAATCTTAAACATCTAAGAAAGTGATAAACCAACCTTGCTAATTTGATACTCAAGATAGTATTGAAGATCTACAGGTATGTTGTTCTCTAGAACATAAGGGTCCTCTGATTTCTCATATGCCTGATTTTCTTACACATGTTAGTCTAGAGAAAAATCTAAACAAGTGTTTAAAAACTAAAAAAACAAATAGGGGAACATGTGGTATTACTCTGTCTCCAACATTTGGTGCAGTGGCGGCATCTCGCTGTCAATTACAAAATCAAATAAAATACATTTATGGCCCACAGAACTTAGACATGACAAGCTCAATAAGCCTAAAACAATCCTCAAACCAGTACCAATACTGTATGGTTCCACCAATAACTTAGCACCTAACATTTGAAACAGGACTTGAGATAGAATACAAAATCTAAAATAAAAAAAAATAAAAAATTCATGGTAATTGTTGTAAACAGTGGTTTATTAAGATAATATCTTCAGGATGTCCGAACTTGATTAAGAGATAATATCTTTAGAATCTTCTTATTTATTTTGGTGTATTTTTGTATTTTAAAGAGATTGTTTGTTACAAATAGAACTGAGAATGTATTGTTATCAATAAATTATTTCTTATTTCCCTACATAGTTCAAGTGTAATTCTAACATACAATTTGATGTTTTGGCGCATATAGTACAAGTGATCATGTTCTATAACACGGGCTTCTTTTTCCTTTGACACAAGAATCTAATTTTTCAAAATACAAAAATGGGTAAAAAACAGAACCACCAATATATATTTGAATATGTCAAAATCATGTTACTCTTATATTTTAGGAAGTTTATATTTTATCTTTAATGTAATTTTATTCTGTATCACATATGTATCTTTATATTCATATTAGGATTACGTATTTAAGAACAATCCCATATTCATAGAGATTTCTCTCCTTAGGATCAGCTGTTAATATTTCCTATAAAATAGCCAGCAGGTACATGTATATATAGGTCTAATAACCTCATAATTTAATATAGAACAATATATTATTCCTTCTAAATTTTGAGATGGTATCAAAACTCCCAATATCTGGGAGTCTTTGATCTTGCATGTAAACCCTAAGTCGCAGCCAATACACAATAAAGGGGAAAATAACTGATGTCAAAAGAATGACTTTACCTGCTCAGAAAGAAAGTGTGCTGAGACCGAATTTAGTGAATAAGAACTTAATTTGTAGTCTCTTTGCATAACCTTCAAATGAAAACATAACAAACAAACCTGTTAAGCAATAAACTCTGTGTCCACCAGAAGCCAATTAAAGCAAAACAATATTGACATAACCTGGAGTAAGTCAAACTGAACTCTCCCTTCTACGGTAAATTCTTTACTTTCCCTGGTCCCGTACTGCCTATAAAACCATCAAGTGTCAATAAGGTAGATTAAAGGAAAAAGATACTAATTCCAAAACTCATTGAAAACGTTAAGAATATAAAATGCAGGATTTGCTATAGAAATCAAGTTTCTATATAGAATAATGAGAGGAAACCTGTACACGACAGAAGACTATATCTCTTTACCTTGACGAGAAAGTTGTATCCTTTACCCAAACTCTACTGTCCCTAATACGACCAAGGATTGGAAATTCTGCTATCTTCAAGTTTGCAGCTCTCTGAAAAACAAGACAATAACAAATTAAATTAAAACAATAACCACAACAACATGCACACAACCTTTGTTTTAAATAACAGAACCTTCCAGTTATCGACTCAAAAAATGTTCTGTTTAAAAGTCAAGTCAACACCTCAATGAGATATGGCAGGTCAAATTTGCAGATGTTATATCCAATAATAATATCAGGGTCCGCTTCCCGAATGAAATCCTGCAAGAATAACACCTCCATCAAAATATAAGGGTGTAATAGAGAAAATATTATAATTCATACAACAGTTACATAATATCAAACTGACTTGTGATATACAAGTTTAAGAAACAAAGGATATTTAATGGCATTCATCATTGATGAAGTTGTAAGAACTACAAAAAGCATCTCATCCTATGAAACAAAACATGCAAGATGTCCCAAAAGCAGTTTATTTAGGGAGAGTAGTGAATAAAAATTGGGGGCTTTGCAGAAATTCTTATGCTTGATAAGTATAAACATGAATAAGCACACAATGAAATTACCCTCCAAGCTAGCAGGACTTCTCTTTCTGTATCATATGACATCACATCAACACCAACAATAGGAGAGCATGATTTAAGGGTCATGACATTACGAATAAGTGGCTGGTCTTCTCCTTGTAAAGTAACCGAATTAGCAATCTGAAAGAAGTGAGAATTTTCAGATCAAAAATAATAACACAGTGTACTAATTTGCAGGTGCAAAAGAGAAGGCAAAGGGACCTGGACAACAGGATCATGGCTAGGCTCGGGAAAATGACCTTCACGACCAGCACACTCAATGTCAAAACTCAATATGCGAAATGGAGCCATCTTTGAATATTCCCCTTCTAGATCATGACTAATCAAATCAGAATACCTATAATATTGTTAAGGGGAGAACAGAAAAATCTAAAGATTTTGATATTCCATAACCGTTTAACACAGATATTAACACATGGAAGAGGATACAGGCAATCAAACTCCAACTGGCAATAAGACAAGCTTTTCGCTATCATCTTATATTTTCCTGCTGGAATTTCAATCCAATTTCCACCTACTATGTTGCAATCAATCATGAACCGTAGAGCAAAAGGTACATCGCTTTCATAAGTCACGAAGCTCTTCATTCCCAGACCATCCAGCTGAATACCCCTATCAAGAATACCTGACATGTTTTGAAATATTAGTGAGAAACATTGATTCATAAGTGAAGCAAATTTGACAAAGACAACTGTAAAAAAAATTCAGACATACTAGTAGACATCTGACTTTTGACAAGATGACTGATATATTAGAAAATATTGAAACTATATAAGTTTACCACGGCAGCTGGCAATCATTGTTGGGAGTGCAACTACAATTTTTAGAAAGGGCTGGGAATCATATTGCTGATAGGACATAATACTTCTCCTCTGCACGATTTCAATGCGGCGAACGAATTTTCCTACATTACTGTTTTTGTTGGTTTCTCTCATCCATCCCTAAAGCATGATAAAAGCAAGTAATTAAACCCTATTCCCTTTCTATATTAAAAACCAGAAAAAAAATGTATTTTCACATACTATACCAGATACCTCAAGTGTTTGGTGAAAGTGAGATATCATCTGGACCCATTCCAGGAGGGCAACAGACGTAAAAATATGATTCGAACCCATGAACATTGCAGCAAACACTGTGTCCTGACAAACAAAGAAATATAAGTTAATTATATAATTCCTACAAAGAGCTGCACGGTTGAATTGAGAGCCATAATCATAAGTGCAATGATAGATCATATACAATTTTTATTTTTACAACAACTTTTTCGAACAAACACTTGACTAGTTGTCACAAAACAGATTATTTCTGGGCACAAAAATTCATTGTTTGACACTTGTAATAATTGGAAAATCTAGACATTTTATGAAAGGTACCTGATGATTATGCAAGAAAGTATGTTGGGCTATACAAAATATATTCAGCACAAGTCTGTCAAAAGCATCAATTTGCCGTTTTCTGAAACATCCATTACTTCATATCTGGAATCAAACAAACTATTTGTGCACTAGGTTGATGAATCTTAATTTGGCAACCAAAAGACCTAACAAATCCAAATAAGTTTGGTTTCCTAAGAATATAGTGTGTTCCAGTATGGAACACAGACTGGAATTGTGCAGTTCATTATCTATGCATATATTGCCAAAAATTAACATATTCATATATTAGAATTGTACTTATTATGAAACTTCTTACATTATTTTGCTAATTATATCTATTGATTATGCTTTTAAAAGACTTAGGGGCAATCAGATGATGAGTGTAAACTGACTTGGCAGAACTGAACCAAAACAATTGAGATTGGTTTGCTTTAATCCATTATGCAAACCACACTTGACTTAGAGATAGAAAATTAACAGAAACGCTCAATCGCATGATCAACTAAAACTAGCGACGGTTCACTGAGGGGTAAATGTTTATCTCCGATTGTCTAAGAAACCAAATTTTGTAGCATGAAGATAGCAAAAACACGAGCAAACCTTCCTTCGTGACTCCAAAGATTCTCATAATAGTCCAGACAAGTTCGGCAGCAACTCCCTGTGACACTTTCCGATCACATAATCAATTTCCAGCTGCTGAAAAACTAAAAGCCAAAAACAGAAACTCAGCACAAATCAATAAAATTTCACCAAATAAAAAGCGTAAAAACAATTAACACTCACCCACGCTACGAGATTGTGCGAGGTAATCGGCGGAGAGAGGAGGACGCCTCCACTTGGATAGGGCCCGTAACCACTCGTCTAACCGCTTGATTTCGAGGTCAATGTTCCCTGTCCTCTTCTCATGATGTGTTGCATACAGATTTCGTCGCGAACTAATGACTCCATTAACTCCTTTTCTTTGTTTAAATCTATTCCCTTTTCGATTTCTTTGCCAAAATCTATTCCCTCTCCTAATCGGAAGCGCTTTCTGGAGATGGGAGAATGTGGAATTGGAATTCGAAGAGAAAAGCAATGGGAGAGACTGTGGGAGAGACTGTGGAGTGAAACTTATACGCGGAGTAACTCTTTAAATTTTGAAATTGTTTTATAAGAGAAAAATATAATTCTACAAACACTTACATTTTTAACTGATTTAAAATAAATGAGTTTTAATTTTAATATCTGTGAAAAGATTTATTTACTTTTATCTTCTTCTAAAATAAAAGAAAAATATTATTTTTAATCTATATTACTATATGACATCAAATAATTATTTATATGTTGCACGAAAAATTAAATAATATGTTTTAGTATTATAATATAATATTGATGCATAGAGATATAAATATATATTATTTTCTTTATTAACAAATAGCAATAAATAAATTATAAATTTATAAATTAATAACGTGTTAATAGTTCGGCAATGGTTGCCTATATTAATTGACTCAGTGTTCTATCAGTGTAACTACCAAATTAAAAAATAAATTAATCGTTTATTTTGTTTTTTTTCTCTCTCTCATATTTTAAATTTTAAATTAAAAAAAAGTAAGATTTTTGTTGATTTTTCTCAAAGAAGTTAACGTTTTTTTTTCTTCCATATATATAAAATCTTCTTAATTTTAAATTAATAAAGTAAAATTTGTGTTTTCTCTCCCTAATTTCTCTGTAGGTTACATTATTTGTTGTATATTCTTCCGTTAAATTAGGAAGAAACTAAAATTAGGTTGTTGCAAGAAAAAAAAAATCACAATATGTTATAAAAAGTGTAGAAAATTAATTTGTTTCATACAGGAAAATTATAAAAATCATAGGACATTTTTATTATAAAAGAAAAAATAAATAAAAAAAGATAAGAAATAATAATTTATAAATGTCAAAGGATAATTTTAGTATTTTAAAAAACTGTAAGTATAGATCATAGTGCAGAAAGTAAGTTTTTTTAATAATAATAAAAATAATATTCACAATTGTTTCCTATACTATAAATGTAAATAATTGTTTTCTCAATACAAAATTTTTGTTTTTTAATTAATTATATATGAACGGTGTTACATATTTTAAAGTATTGTGTTAATAAATAAAATGATAAAGATCTTAAATTTGAATTATAGTTACACCAAAATTTATTTTTTTCAATTTTTAATAGAATTAGAAGATATATTAAAAATATAACGCATTTGATAATATTTTACACAATTTTAAATAAAATATAAACAAACAGTGTTGATAAATAATAACAAATTATCTTGATAAATATTAATAAACTTTCTTAATAAATAATAATTACAATTTTATAAATATTAAGAAATATCTATATTTTTTTAAAAGCAACATAGAATTTGTTATCACAAAACTAAATATTTAAAAATAATGTATTCAATTTAATTTTTTAAGTTAAATGTATTTCTAAAAAATTTAAAATTTATTGCATTAATAACACATGTATATGTAAAAGAAAAACAGTAAACAATCAAATTTGTTATTAACAATTTTTTTTCTAAGTGACAAATTTGTTTTATTTTGCTTCTTTTATTTTTGCTTTGTATGATATTATTAAATTAATTTGTTTAAACAAATCAAAAATTGAATACGAAAATTTTAATATGAATATAAAAAGGTCAATAAAGAAAATACATGTAAGTAGTATGTAATGTAATAGTAGTAGTAATGTAGTAGTAACTTAATATATGGATATTATTTACTGTATTTACATTATTTTGAATAATTGGTAAAACCGGATTTTAATATATTAAGTAAAGTTTTAAACTTCATATCAATGCGTGATAAATAAAAAAATTTGAAAAATAAGCATATAAAAATTATCAATCAATTTTTATTTTATAAATAATTAATTATCAAGTCATTTCCTACAATTGATATTTATGAAAATTATATTAAATTATATGCGACTCTATATTAAAGAAGCTTTTATCATGAAATGAATTTGAGAGAATAAAAAATTATTAAAAAATATTTTTTAAATTAAGAAAAAAGAATTAAAAGTAAAATTCTCAGTAACTTAATACATATAGATTTAAGTTTTTAATATTAAGAGTTTATATTTATAAAATGATCAATTATCCTTGTTATTGTAAATTAATTTTAGTTAATAATTTTAAATTTAATTTTATTATTATTATTATTTTTCATTGTTAGTTTTGTTATCATGTAAATTTATTTTATTATTATTATTTAATGTTTGTATTATTATGTTTTTACTATTACTTTATTACTATTAACAATATTATATCAATTTATTTTATTATTATTACAAAATTTATTTTATTATTATTTATCATTTAATATTTGTATTATATTTATTTTTATTATATTATATTATATAATTTTTTATTATTATTAAAATTGTAAAATATGTTTTCTTCATCCACGTCTTTCCAGTTCTGTAAAAAAGTACATACCAGGAAGCTAAGAGATTGTTAGAAAGAAGCAAAAATATTCTTTGACCATTCAAAAGTAATGATCAAGTGAGCCACCTCCTCAACCTCAGTCAGCCACTACTTAAAAGTTTATTTTGATAACCAAGCAACAATTTCAATTTCACATAATCCCGTATGGGAAAACCAAGCATTTTAATGTGAAGTTGTTTCACTTAAGAGAAGTTCAAGAACTTGGTGATGCAAAGTATGATTTACATTCACACATAAGACCAAGTTGTCGGTTATAGAATCGATACAAAAAGTTCAAGACTTTCAACGTCTCTTGCATCAAGCATCAACGTTGATTCCAAAACTGATATAAAATATCCTCTAGAACCAATATAAAAAGTATTTTTTGTATTAGTGATTACTTATCAACAAAGCCTAAGAGTGTAATAATTAACTATATCAACACAATTCCTCTACACTATGCATTATACTGAGAAAATATAACTTATAGTATATTATAGAATTCTCCATGCACTAGGCAACCAACATCATGTTATGTAGTTGTGAAGTTAAAGTAATATCTGGGACTGTCATCATCAGGCACAACACTTGGACCATGCTCTTCTTTCTAAAGACATGTTGTACAAAATTCTATTCCTACCCTTCTTCATACTTGATTTACACACACTATTATTTTCTGTTGGGTATCCAAGTGTGAGTCTAAGTTTCACATTGAGTAAAAATGAGAAAATTAAGCAATATATAAGAAAGAAGACCCATAAACCTATTGTCTTAAGGTTTTGGGTTAAAGGTAATGTCATTCCCTTATGTGGTTTGACTCACTTCTTATTCTTATGAGATTTTCCCGATTATGTCTCATCGGATGATAGAGATTGTTAGCAGTACATATATATCCCAGTTAAAATTAAACATAATGCTAAATCCAAGATTTTCAACATGTGTGATATTTCCATTACCATACCAGGTGTAGGATTTTAAAATAGGCATACCATCAGGTAATCTATTTAATGCATTATGTAGGATTAAGGCACTCATAAGAGTGTGTAAATAAACCTATTGACCCAAGCCCAAGTTTCGATTTGAACAAGATTAAAAACCTCCTCTACCTCAAACTCGAAGAAAATATTATTTCTTTAAGTCCAAATGTTCCATATGCATGTCACCCATATACGGCTTCATACTAAGTTAAACTTTTTGTTGAAACTTAACTAGAAGCATAAAAATGTTGCTTGGTCCAGTCATGACTCTATAATGAACTTATCTAACAATATATACTAGACTTTCGACCCCCTTCCATATCCACTAATCACTTGTATCCCTTCTCAACCTACACCCTTGAACCTGCTATAAAAACTCTTCAATAATTGATTTTTTCCTCAAACTAACTTCTCCATATCAATGGTCATTCTTAATGCTCTTGCCACTCACCATGGCAAACAAAATCTAACTTATCTAACAATATATGCTTAACTTTAAGACTTCGATCTCCTAACTACTTATCCTTCCAAAACAAAATTTTATTTTCGTTGCCTAACTTTTAAGTTATATTATCATTGAACCATCCTCCTAACTCGTCATCCCCACTAATACTTCTAATATCTTTCCACCACCTAGATTTAGGAGAACCATCATCACTTCTATTTAGACTCCTCCAAAATCTGTATTTCTAATTAACTACAAATTATACTCTTAAACTCTAACTCATGAAAAAATAAAAAAATAATTATAATTTTGATCCTCCCTTAACTATTTATCTACAATTTTTTGTACTTCTGAAATTTTTATTTAACCTCAATTTATACATATCTTATTTTATTTTATTTTTTATATTGAACCCTCGAGCAAATATATTTTATTTTAGATATTGTGAAGAAATAATTAAATTAATTAATATGTAAAAATAAAAGAAATAAATGCATATAAAATTGATAAATAACCCAAAACTACATATTTTTAAAATGTGGAGACTAAAATCATTAATAGAAAGACCAAAATCATTAAAGAGAGTATCAAAGTTATAATTTAACAAAATAAAATAATTTCTATTGGAAAAAGCCTTATCAAAGTGCCTAGATTTGTGTAGATATTTTTGGTAAACACATCAAGTATGTATTATTTGCATGCTATAACTTTATTTAGGCAGTAACATATTACATTATTTTATTTCTTATAATAGAAATTATTTTTATACCTAAAATTCAAACTCAAAGATATTATGAAAGAAGAATTAATATAAGACGTGATTATTTATATTAGAGATATTTAAAAAATTAAATGAATAATAAAATTTTTATATATAGATATAAAATTAATTTATTCTTCATTTCATCTAAAGTTCATCTATCTAAATATAAATTATATATAATTCTAGAATTATATTATCATTATTTATTGTTTTCACGATTAAATTATCCTATTGAGGAGACAGTTATGCGGACAGATCAAGATAGGTTAATGAGAATTTTAATTAGGATAAATTTCTATTTCTTCTATAGTGAAATTTGTTTCTTTTTTTATTTCTTATCAAGTTTGTTCTATTCTAAATTATGATCATTTAAAAGAGAGGTCGCATCAAGTGAAAAAAAAAAATATTATGAAAGACCTAAATTTATAATTACTTTTATCTCAAAACAAACTGCTATATTAAAATATTTATTTAATTTTTTTTTAAATGTGCAATATCAAATCCGCAATATTTAATTTCATTTTTTATTAAAAATATTTAAATTTCCATAAAATACAAAATAAACATCTAAAATACTCAGTTATTTCTTTATAAATATTTTAATTACTATATCAATTTTCTTTAAGACTACAGTGTTTAACTTCAGTGTTATTATTTGTCACTGTTATTATTAATATCGGTGGAAACAATAATGCCATCATCCAATACCTAGTCAAACTATAATAATGTTGACAATTATAATAATATAAGATAATGATAAATTAAAAACTATTTTAATAAATATTTTTTTATCGACATATATTGATTATTATTATTGTATAGAATATACATATAAATCTGAAAAAAAAAAAAAAAAACTGTGGCCAACTTTTGTAGTTGATGAAGAAGTATATGGTCGAATTGGGAAAGAAGAGTCACTTTCCTCAACTGATCTCTACTTAACACAATAATAAATAGGGTTATGAATACTTAATGCTATGATCATGACATCATTTTTTTTTTCTACACCTTAAACATAACATAAAAAGTGGGTCCAATAGCACTTTTAGGCAATTCTTGATTCTACACAATTTGTAAAAGTAGGGGGTAATAGAAAGTGCTAAGAACTTATAATAATTTAAAGGAGAAATTCCAATCAAGTCAAAACTTATAAATTAAATGGTTCATATAGAATCTTCTGATGAAAATATCTCCCTAAAATAATAGCCTATAAAGTTTTTTAGACGTCTAAGATAGAGAAAAAAACATGTTGCAGCATATTTTCAATGTTTCTCTTCTATGGTGAATGACTTAATGAATCTTCACTATTGACCTAATCAATCTTGACTCTTGACCACTAATAATACTACAATTACAATAAAAAAGTACTTATCTTTTAGACAGAAATATAAAATTTTAAATAAAATAAAAATAAACAATTATTCAAATATAAGTATAAATGGTACCAACATATTTAAATTTATTATGATTAATTATATCACTGTTTTACTTTAAAAAATTCATATGAAAATTAAATATTTTTTGTATTATCACTAGTAGAAAAAAGATATTTAATTGTAATTGTAGCGCAACTGTGATGGATGTAACCGCGATAAAAAGTACTGAAGATACTAATGCGATTGTACAATCGTGATGGAAAGTATAACATACTACCGCGATTCTTTAGAAACCGCATTGAAAAATGACTCATATTTTGCAGAAATAGCAAAAACTGACACATACCAGCGCGATTCTCTCTACAACCGCGCTGGTATATGTCAGTTTTTTTTTTAAATGGCAGCAGTTATTCGTTGTTGCCCAATACCAAAATTAAACAGCTGCTACCAAAACCAAAATTCAAAATCCAATATCTCCAATTCAACACATACTTAATTCAAAATTCAATTTTCCACAAATACAACAATTCTAAGTATTTACACAACCATTATATAAGTCTATATATGCATACACTAGAAAGTTGTTACAATATATTACAACTTAGACAAATATTACTATATATTATACTATACGTATTACAAGTTAACTATAAGATTTCATACATATTAAAGAAGACACAAATGAAACCTAAAATTGTCGGGGATCGAACATTCTCGAACTCAGTACCAACATGTGATGATAAATATAAATATTATAGAAAACAAAATGTCGGGGATCGAACATGCCCGAACTCAGTACCAACACGTGATGATAAATATAAATATTACAAAAAAACATAAAATGTCGGGGATCGAACATTCCCGGACTCAATACCAACACGTCATGATAAACATAAATATTACAAAAAACATAAAATGTCGGAGATCAAACATCCCCAGACTCAATACCAACACGTAATGATAAACATAAATATTACAGAAAACATAAAATGTCGGGGATCGAACATCCCCGGACTCAATACCAACATGCATGGTATACTCTAGTCTCTCTAACATTATCCTAGTAAGTTAATTAAATAGAAGCATTGAGAATTTGACAAAAGAAATGAACGAACCTGAAAAGTAGAGACAATGGTAGCAACACCACGATACAATGGCAACAGACTTGAGAAACGTGTGGACGACTATGGCGGATACCTCAAAATAGAAAATGAAGCTAAACAGAGAAAATTAAATAAGTGCAGAAAATTATGATACATTTGTATAGCTACTAGTTTTATGATAATACAACATTTTTAGTTAATCTAATATACACACCAAGTTAATCTAATATACACACCAAAACGAAAATTTCAAGTTGAGAAGGAATGGCTATGGACCTTGAAACACTCTTTCTCGAAGAAAAATCTATGCCACCCAAAATGCCAAACTTTCAACAAAAATGGCTAAAAATCAAGGTATCCAATACTTGCTGCAGAAAACGTTGAAAGTTAATCATGGAATTTATGTAAAACAATATTAACAACAAATGCGTGACTATGAGATTGGTTCATGCTTAGCAATATTAACAACGGGTTTGTGTAAAACAATACTAAAAACAACGAGTAAGAAGCTTGGAGTTAAAGAATGAGGTAGAAAGAAAGAGAGACATGAGTGGTGGTGGTGGTGGCGGAAATGGCAAGACCACGAGGAATGGCGAAATGGCAAAATGGCGAGATAGCAAGACCACGAGGAAGAATGCAATGGCGAGACCGAGAGAGGAAGAATTAAAGCGCGAGACCGAGTGTAAGAATGAAATGATGAGACCGAGAGAGGAAGAATGAAATGACGAGACTGAGAGAGGAAGAATGGCACTACTCAAGAGAAAGAGAGAAAGACGAAAGCGAGAAGGAAAATACACAAAAAGCCCTAAAGAAGGGGATATGAACGCGGTTGTTAGTGGGAACTGCGTTCGTATGTGGGATACGAACGCGGTTCCCACTAACAACCTGCAAAATAATTTAAAAATTGTTTTGCAGATACCAACATGGTTGTTTCCATAACCATGTTGGTATCTCCCTTCAGTTTTCAATTTTAAAATATTTGTGTCTTACCGTCGCGGTTCTCGCGTCAATTGTGCTGGTATAGTTGTACTTAATTTGAAAAATGTCACCACGTTGTTTTTAATTGTGGTTTCATCTTAACCGCGATGATATCCCGTCGTAGAATGTGTTTTTTCTACTAGTGTATAGTAATTAGATATAGCTTATAGTTATAACATAACTATTTTTATTCAAGAGCATCTATTTTTAGTAATTGTGTAATAATAAATTAATTTTTTTGATTATGAATTGGCATACGTAAAATGAATAATTGATGTTACATGTAACAATCTTTTCTTGACTAAGCGTCTTACTGAGAATTTAACTTGTGATTTTGGTTTTGATACAAATTGTTGGATCAAACACTTATCATTAAGCCACAATTCATAGTTGATAGAACAATTTATCCACCCTCAAAAGATTATTTGTTGATAAAATTGATAAGTGAATGTTTAATTTATTATTTTTGCATTAAAAGTAATTTATTAGCTTGATACTTGAATTGGTAACTAATATCTCATCATCACTCTTCAATCATATAAATTATTGTTTGATCATTCTTAGATAGTTATATCTTAAAGAGGCTTTTATTATTAAATATTAATTTATTTTTTCTTAAATATTTTCTAGCAATCATCGTGTTAATTAAGAAAGCAGTAGTTAGACATATGAAAGGAAAGGATGAGAAAATCAATCTCCTTACAAACATTGATAGATGGATTTTGGTAATAGTCTTAAAAGGTTTGAAAGGATAGAGAGCTTGTTGCACATTGATAAAAAAGAAAAAATAAGTTGAGTTTAAGAAGGTGTGTGAATTGAACTTTCCAAAAATTTAAAAACTTATGAATGAAAAATTTACTTTGAATCAATAAATACTTTAGAAATATTTTAATAAAATCACTCTTTGAATTCCTTCTCAAGGGATGAATTTTTTGGATTTTTTTTTCATACTTATCTTTCACTTTTAAAGAAAAATATAGCATTGATTATTTCCCGTCAATTATATCCTTATTTCTAATCGATTTTTAATTAATTTACATATTTATCATGAAAATGAACAATAAAAAACAACAAATAAATATTTATTTTGAGATAAAATCGTAAGGGCAAAATTGGTAGTTTCATAATTATTTTATGAAAAATGACAATTAATTGTTTCTTTTATTTATTTCTGCTAATTACAACCCTTTCATCAGTTTAAAAGGATGAAAACGGTATGGTTTTAAAGTTATTATTATTTTCCTTAATTTATATAAAATATATAATAAGAAAAAACAATCTGAAACAAAAGTGTCAATATCGGATTACGATCTAGTAATAACTCGAAATTGAGTTTTATTAAAAGATATAAATAGTAACTTAATTGTATATTTTATCATTTAACTGCTATTACTATTTTTTAACATTTTTATAATTTTTTTAATTTTAACGTACTTTACTGACACATTATATGTGTATTAAATTGCTAACTTTAAAACGATATTATTTTACTATAATTATTTTGCAAAACAATGTTGTCGTATTTAACGTGGTGGTAAAATGTGTAAAAAAAATTTAAAATATGTGAAACAAAATTTAGAATGAAAAAAATACAAAATAATAATAGTCAAATGATATATATATAATTAAAAAATTTGATCACACTACCAATATATGTAATTAAACCTAAAAATATCACATTAAAATAATTAATCAAAATCTCTAGCAAAAATTGGGATCTCATCGTGTCATAGTGATCTAAAGCCTAACATTTTGCCCAAGATATCTTCCAAGAAAAGCACTAAAGAAAGTGGAAAACATGTGGGTTTGTTGACTAATAATGCGATTAAACCATAACAATGATTTGATGAATGAACACGCAATCGTTTATGGTTGATGTATTAATTATTTTTTAAAACACCTTAATTAATGAACGTGTTTTCATTAAAAGGTTAATATAGCAAATATCTTAGTGGATGGGATAAAACTTCACTCTCCTATACTCATTTGAGAACCAAAGTACTCACCAAAATCAAAGTTACACTTAACTACTTTAGTTTTAAATATATAAGGATAATTTTAGAACAACAAAGAAATCACTTAGTAGTTTAAGGTTTTTTTCATCCAAATAAAAAAAGAAATTTTTATTTATTCAATCATACCTCTTTTAATTTTGACTTTCCAAACCATTTTCAAGTCATAATAAAAATGATATATTAGAAAAAAAAATTATATTATCTTAGAAATTTTAAAAAACAACATATAAAAATCAACAAATTTTCCTTTAAAAAAAAACTACGATATGTAACAGTATATTGACTAATTTATTGATATTAGACAATTTTCTTAAAATATGTGGATTAGGTTATATATATATAACTAATAAAGTTACACTAAGTATGGAAATTAGCTGAATATTCTTAATAGCTTTCTGGAGAAGGATCTGTGTCCTCTTTATCCTTTTATCATATAAATTCCAATTGCCATCATCACTCAGTCAAAAGATGCTCATTCCTAAACAGTTTTCAAAGTACTTACTTGGAGGGGTTAAACACTTCCACTTCATGCAAATGTTTGCATGTGTTTAGGGCACTAACACTATGAATATTCTCATCACTTTTATATTGAAAAGCTATTATAAGAAGATGATTTTTCACCATGCATTAGTTAGTTTGTTTTGGAGTTTTTGATCAACTTTGTAATTAACATAACTAACATTGTGTCATGTCAACATTTGCAAGAATCCTTTCTCTTGTTCTTCCCTTCTCACTTCAAAACTTTCTTTTTTATTACAGGCCACTCTTTTAGTTTGATTCTTATGTGAATATAAACGATGCCATAATCATAAAATATGTTTCACCGCTAATAAATTACTTAGATAAGTTTTAAAATTATATTATTATGTGTTAGGATTTATTCATTGGAATATAATTTTTTTTGAAAGTGACTGATGTAACTTTTCAATTATGATGGGTTATTTTATTGTTTAAAAGTTTTCCTTTTAAAACCATAAATTAACTATAACGACAATATAACAGTTTTATATATTTTGAATTTAGATAAAATTTATCAAAATGGGTATATTTTGTTGATATTGACCCATACTATTCACAACTAAATATATATATATATATATATTGTTATCTAACTATCATAAAAAGTTTATGCTAATTTTCTTTGTTTCTTTCATCAGCCTCTCTTTTATCAATATATTATTAGGGACAATATTTTTACTGATTCAATTTCTTGACATTAAATCATCATCATTTTATTAATATATCCACAAATTTGTTGAATAAAAAATCATTAGCTTGAACAAATAAAAGAAAGAGAAAGCATATAAAATATAACAAGCGAACAAGAAGAAAGTCAACCACGGAAATAGTTTTTGACCTCATCTTCTACATTTCCTCTTATCTCCCTCCTCATCACTCTTACCAAACACAGTAATTCTCTCAGCATTTTTATATGAGATGTGAGATTTAATTTTGAGATGCAAAAATAATTAGCCTATTATAAAATTAGAAGGTACAACATAATTTTTTAAATATATATATATATATATATATATATATATATATATATATATATATAT
>Ga0099824_1005661_pt1 | contig 17508 bp, 12 predicted proteins | sample SiratrowhiteBW_FD_76837 | JGI IMG/M metagenome (GOLD analysis project Ga0099824, IMG submission 76837) | Root nodule microbial communities of legume samples collected from California, USA - Siratro white BW | ecosystem: Host-associated > Plants > Roots > Nodule | place: USA: California... | reverse complement strand
TTTTTTTTCTTTATCTTTTTTTACTTTCTCTTTTTTTTTTTTTTTTTTTTTTTTTTTTTTTCCTTGTTTTGTTTTCAAGGACATGTCTTATTGTTTTTTATTTCTTAGTTTTTGCTTCCCTCACCTTCGGGGTGTGTGTCTATGGAAGGGTATATTTGTTTATTATTTATTTATCTATATATAATTTTTGGATCTATAATTCCATTGGGTTATCGGTTCCCTGATTTTGAAAATTACTCTTTTGCCCGCATGTCATGTGCTGTTGTTCCCATTCGTTTAGTGCATTTTATTTTTGTTTTCCGTGAATGTGCGATCTCTTATTTTCTGGTGTCCAATGGTATGTTGGATCTATACTTGCTATTTTAGATTGCTGCTTTCTAATTTATATCTAATATTATTTTGAAAAAATGTGTTGGTTCTGCTTTGTGATGGAATCTTTGTGCAGGGCCAGGAGCTTTCTTTACTCCGCATGTCATTACCGTGAAAGCTGGAGAGGTATCTGCTTAATCTTACAAAATGCTATCCGAAATGCGTGAACTGAATCATTTTCTTTGTTACTGCTGTGTGGTATTTTTTTTTCTAGATAATTTTGTTTTCTTTGTTTATGTATTCCTTGTTCAGTAACTTCTGTTGCATGCCTTTAATTAAAGCTGTAATTTGATAACTTTGATGAATGTTGTTGTTTGTGACAGTGATATTGTGATCAATACATTTTTTTGCTTGCTTCTTTTGTGAACTTTATGAAACTTGATTGCAAAGTAGGAGCTAACTTAGATTAGATATTTTGTAACTTTGTATGGATCACATAAATGGAAGATTTATCTAGAAAGTGTTATTGCTTGTACAAGACACCCAGTGACAATTTGATCTTTAAAAGAAAGAAATGAATTATGTATATGATGGAAGTTGGTGAAACACTGAATTTAATTATTAAATTTTTAAGAGTTTATCATTTAGGAAGAGAAAGCGAGTTAACTTACTAATTATTTTTTATAAATGAACTCGGATAAACTCTCTAAAATTATGGTAAACTTATATAAACTCTTGAGTCTTAATATAATATTTACCCTACTTCATTTTCATATTAAGAGCTTATAATGATGTGAATTTATATATGATTTAGTCATCTATGTAGTTTTATTTTACTTAGCAGTAGTGTAATGTCACATTTTATTATTGTTATTTGCTACTTTTCTTTTTATGTTGGAAATATTGAATTATTATTGTGTTAAGAGTATTATGTTATGTGTTTGTCATTGATAAAAAAAGTATCATCTTTTACATTGGGTAAACGTTTATGAGTGTACCACTTGATTCTACAAGTATTGTTCACAAAAATTCCACAAATTTAACATAAATTTTCGAATTTGAAAACCTTGATCTGATGTATAGATGTAAAAATGCTATGACTTTTTAATTATATCTTTGTCTTTAGGGAGAATAAAAGGGGTGGTAATCCCGGAGCATTTCTGATTGGATTCTGCTGGGACCTAATATTGTTTTTTTTTAATGTATATTTTGATATTCAGGATTTGTCAGCAAGAATTATGTCAATTTCCCAGAGTGGTGCAAGAAATATTTGCATCTTAAGTGCAAATGGATCCATATCTAGTGTGACACTTAGACAGCCTGCCTCCTCTGGTGGAACTGTGACTTATGAGGTTCATCTTCAAACTAAAATTATGTTTTGTTACTCTAAATGTTTTTGTCTATCTGTTGCGGATCATTTTTTACCAAATTTTTCTGTTCTGTTATTTTATGAACTTTCATTTTAAACATTTTATTAATGCCGGAAATGTCTGGCCATTGATTATAAAAATTTATGATCATGTCACACAATAAGCTAGTTGCATGCCCATAGTGGACAAGTTGACATGCTCTTAGTCTTTTATATATTGTTTTTTTTTGGTTTTCAGGGGCGATTTGAGATCTTATCACTTGGTGGTTCTTTGTTTCTTACTGAAAATGGTGCTCATGGCGAAAGGGCTGGGGGCCTGAGTGTGTCCTTGTCAGGGCCAGATGGCCGCGTCTTGGGGGGCGGTGTTGCAGGTCTTTTGGTGGCTGGCTCCCCTGTTCAGGTGCATTTTCTTTATTGATTAGTGTATGTTTTGTTCCAACATTATTTGAAGAAGAAAAACTGTCCACAAGTCTATAGAAAGCTCATTCTCCTTCATCTTTAAGTGCATGTTAACTTAGCTTTGCGTGTGTTTGTCAGTTTGTTTGGCCTCTAAATGTGGTGTATATTTTTGCAGATTGTTTTGGCTAGTTTTGTTTCCGATGGCAAGCAAGTCAAGATAGCAAAGCGGATGAGGAATGTATCTGTCCCAGAAAAGGTTTCCACAGCTGTTGGCCAAAGCAGCTCACCATCAAGGGGCACTCTCAGTGAGTCTTCTGGTGGGGTCGGGAGTGGGAGCCCACTCAACCAAAGCACAGGAGACTGCATCAACAACATCAACAACACCACCCCAACACATGGCTTTTCAGGCATGCCCTGGAAGTAGAACTTGACTCCCATCTCATCACTGTTTTCTGTAGTGTTACATCAAGTTCTACTCACTTGCCATGGTATTACTTTTGTTTGTCTTCAATGCTTTAAGCATTGAAGTACGCCTGTTACATTAGCTTTGTGTAATATTAGTTGGAGGATTAACATTTGAAGGATGAAACATGTGGTCTAGTAACTTAATTTGGTTAGATATTGCGACAGATATTAGTGTATGTGCACTTGGGTGATTCAAGAGGTTCTGGCAGGATGTAGTTGTGTTCTAGAACTGTGTAGGATCATGATTAGATGGCGGGGACTTTCTCATCTGTTTGTTGTAATTTGTTGTCGGTCCATGTGCCCAAACTTTCTCCAGTCGCCTAGTTGTTTGGTGGTAATAATATTTAATCTAGTTAGTCTTTCACCCTGTCTTCGTAATTTTATGATCATTATTACTAGGGTGTTACGTTGTTTGTACTATTTCCTTTTCTGTTTACATTGGTCATCATGCACAAACATTTTGCTGCATAACATCATCAAATCTAACATTTGTTTTTCAGAGATTTTATATGAAATATAAACGAATTTTTGTTTGGAAAGTTATAAAAAAATGTATTTTATTTGGAAAGTATAGTTTTTTTTTTCACTGAAATCATTCACATAATTTGTTCGAAATCATTTGAAATATGTTTACATCTTTAAAACTGGATCTTTTTTCAAATATAAGATTTTCTAATGTAATAAATGTTAAAACAAAGGGCCCTCATTTTGTTAGATCAACAGGGCTTTTGTAATAGTATGATCTATTTATGACATGACCTAGTAGAGTTAAACTTCATTTACACCTTTAACTCCTGATATTTGTAGCAACTTTTGATCCAACAATGGAATAATGAAAAGTCCCATTAATGTATGACATGGAAAATGCCACATTCGCACAAGGGAATAATGTAAAGAGTCAATCATTTTATTATCACATAGAAAAGGTTACATTGTTTGATTGTTTGTATGAGCAAGCTGAAATAACCAGACACTGAGAATGGATTAGTAAAAGGAAAAAAATTGAGAGAGACAAGAATGGAGGGAATCTTTTTGATCTTATTTGTTCTTGGTAGGATAAGAAGCCATCTTATAGATTCCACAGATTCCCTCGGGCTTTCCGATGTTTCTCTTCATTCTTATGTACCCTTTCTCTCCCCACTTAGATCCCCATGAATTTTTCACTATGATATAATCCACGCCTTTCGAAGATCCGTATCCAACAGCTGCAACTCCGTGATCTAAGTCAGTTCCGCAATGTCCATCGAAAACACCCTGAATATAGCGATCAATTAAGCACATTGTATTAAAATTAGTTTCTTCTATAAAAAATAGCCATATCTGCCATAGCAATAGCACATAGTTCATAATATAACGTACCCCACTGTAAAATTGGAAGTCTCTGCTTGAAGCCTCTATGGCCACACTGAGGGGTTGGTTCGCAAGAGCCTTCAATAGGCTCTGTTCATTGTTTTGAGGCACGTCATGGTACCCGCTAATAGTAACAACTTCAGTTTCTTCCTGCCCATGAAACAAGCGAAAATAGGTTAATAGCCAAGTTTATGATCTTATAGCAGTGCTAGTTAGGTTAAACTTGAATTTTGTTTAGCTTACCTTTGTCATCTCGCAAGTACCTTCCTCCATAATGTAAGGATAGTCTTCCTCTTTGTGAAGTCCACCGTTTTCTACTATAAAAGAGAATGCATAGTCCATGAGACCCCCATTGCAACCGCTGTTGTAAGTTCTGTCACAGTCAATCAATTCTTGCTCAGACAATGATGTTAAATTTCCCGTCACAATTTGGTTTATTCCTTCAACCGCTGCAACAGTGGAAAATGCCCAGCAGCTGCCTGCAACAAAATCAACATGGTAACCATCTTATTAATGGCTAGATGATATCATATAGAGCTGTTAATCTCTATTTAACAAGAATTAATATTGTGTCCCGTAGAAATTAGCTAGAATCTCAAACAATATAGTAATTTCATTGATCTCAAATAATATAATAATTTCTTGAGTAAGACCATGAACAATATATTATGATACTTACCACAGGAACCTTGGTTCTTGACTTGGGTTACAGCACCTTTCTTTCTCCAGTCCACTGACTTTGGCAATTCAACATCTTTGTAAATGAACTCTTCTGGGGATTCTCTCCTTCTAGAGTAGTCAACCTTGAGCCCCAGATATTTGTTCTTAAACTCTTGGTGGCTCAAATCAGCAAACTCATTCAAGCCAAGCCAGTAGTTGCTGATCACGTTGTTTCTCTCGTCTATGTGCTTTAAGTTGTCCTTGAAAATCTCGAACCTTAGCAGCTTCTCCTCAATGCTCTCGTAAATCTTGCCGTGTCTAGACATCCATGATTCAAAGAGCTCAATGAGCTTATCCATGGACTTTAAGTCCTCCGATGAGTAGCCCACAATGGAGAAATCGCGTCCAAAAGCCAAAGGCAAGAATAGGCAGAAGGAGCAGGCAAGGACAAGTACATTGGAGGAGGGGAAAGCCATGGCTATAGTTATTGAAATGTGAATACAAGAAAGAAGTGAATAGGTAAGGGATGAGGAAGAATGGGGAAAGAGGACATCATATATAGAATAATTTTACTTTGACACTACCCTAACAATATTACACCATTTCACTCCTGAATTTTATAATAAAATATTATATTTTAATAAAATAATATTATTTTTTAGTGTTAAATAGGAATAAGTCACTGTATCTAGTATTAAACTATCATCTCCCTTCTATATATAGGTTGTGTACGGTTTTAGATGTTGGAATTGTTACCAAAGTACACCATGATATGAGTATTAGACTTCAAGCATGCACGTTCTTTTGACGTGGCTTTACATCAAAGCATAATAATATATCACATGCCGTAATTGTGTGGCAGAAGATAGTGTATACGATAGAATATTTATTTCGGTGCAGTAGGAGAACTTTCACATATTTATGGTGAATAATGGACTTAAACCTAGCTGAAAGTATTCACATACTGTATATTTTACTTATGTTTCGGTCCACTAGATTAATACAAGACAAAGACTTAAAAGGTTGACAGAACACATAAATAAAATATGTATCTTTCTGGTGAAAGGTGAAAAAACGTGTTATAGAAGGATTACTTGGTTGAGATTTTTCCTTGCAAGAACAACAACTGTATTTAAAATTTTCCACAATAAAGTTGAAAGAAAACAATAGTCCTTGTTTATGCCCCTAAAATTTACACTACACTACCAATGATTTTCAATTTCAACACAGATATTTACGTGAGATATATGTTAATGCAGTAACAACGAGTCTAATTTAATAAAGTTAAAATCATACATATATATAATTAAAATAAAAATTAGTTCATATATAATCAAAATGACAGTACTTAAAATATCAAGTACAATTAGTTTTTAATACTTTTTCATGCAAAATAAATTCAAGTTTATGATCTGGTATAAACTCTCGCGAGTTTCACGACACATCATGTCAATATAGTGTAGTGTTAATAAAACTGTTCTGTCAAAACACTGAACTACGTTAATAATAGCATCACTTCAATAATGTTACATCATTCTGAACTAGGGTACATACAATCTCTGAACTTATCACTTATTTGGCCATAATTAGTATGCATGAAGATAAAATTAAATATCACTCTGAAAGATTTGTCCATATCTACCAGCACTCGGGTGATTGAAGAGGTTCAGCAGAATCAGGTTTGTTCTAGGAGATCATGAGATGTGGTAAAGTTGTCATCGGTACTTGTAATTTCTAGTCGACCCACGCCAAAACTTTGTCCTTAATATAGTTGTTTGGTGTTAATCTATTTAGTCTTCACTCTTTCTTCACAGTTTTATGATGATTAGTATTAATTACATTAATTAGTGGGGGTTTGTTGGTCAAAGATAGAGTAGCAGGAGTTCTTTATTCTATTTCTTATTCTATTAAGTTAATTACATTGTTAACATAACATTATGAAAATTAAGACTGATTTTTAAGCATTTTGAAAATTTAATTTTAAAGTTGCGTAAAAAAGTTTATTTATTTGTATAATACAAATTCTTTTATAACAAGCATCGTTATCTTGTAGAAGTTATTAAAAGTAATTGCTCAAAATACTTAGAAAAATGGTTTTATTTTCAGGTTTTGATCTTTTACAAAATTTTAAACAAATAGTAAAAATTTTAAATGTCATTTTTGTTAAAAATTAAACCATCTATAATAAATGTTGAAACAATGGATTTTTTTCACTCATACTTTTGTTATTGTATATTTTGAATATCAATTATCAGCATCTTCTTTCAGAAGTGATTCAAAGTAATTGTTTATGGCTTTCTCAGGTTTTGATTTTTTACAAAATCTTAAACAGATATAATAAAAAGGCCATGTTTTTTTAAATTAAATCATTCAATAAATGTTGAGACAACGGGCTTTGTCTCACATTATCCGGGTAGATAGAGTAAAAGATAACTTTTTATGATCTGAACTGACATATTGTTAATTTTGGGGTGCATAAAATTTTTGTAACGTAGAATAATGTTATTATTTTTCTTTTACAGTGACAGACAGTGTATTAGATTAAGGCAACCCTAAATGAAGGGTGCGTTGTTGCCTTGTCAAGGTGAGTCTGTGTGTTCTTATTGCACTTTAAATTAGGATGATAACTGGTCTGTGGTCTCAGTTCTGTACCTTTTGGTTTTGGAAAGGAATTATAGAATAATGAAAAAGGAAAAATCCCTCAAGGCTCAATGAAATAATCAGAAGAGTTAATGAAATTTTTATTATCATTATGTGGAAAATGTTACATTGTTAACAAGTAAAAGCTGGAACAGTAGACACTGGAGAATTGATTTGTAGAAGGAAAGAAATTGAGACACAATAATGGAGTAAGCATAGAGGGAAGGTTATTATGAATCTTATTTCTTCTTAGTTGGATAAGAAGCCATCTTGTAGATTCCACACATGCCCTCAGGCTTTCCAATGTTCCTCTTCATTCTTATGTATCCTTTTTCTCCCCACTTAGATCCCCATGAATTCTTCACAATGATATAATCCACACCTTTCGCAGTTCCGTATCCAACAGCTGCTACACCGTGATCTAGGTCACTTCCGCAATGTCCATCGAAAACACCCTACGTTGATTCAAAAAATTGTATTAAATTGAATTGAAACTAGTTTCTCTCATAACAGTAACCACGTGTTTGTAGAGGAGTTTATAGTGAAACATACCCCGCTATAAAATTGAAAATCTCTGCCTGAAGCGTCTATGGCCACACTGAGGGGTTGGTTTGCAAGTGCCTTCAATAGGCTCTGTTCATTGTTTTGTGGCACGTCATGGTACCCGCTGATAGTAACAACTTCAGTTTCTTCCTGCTCATGGAACAAGCGAAAATAGGTTAATAGCCAAGTTTATCATCTTATAGCAGTGCTAGCTAGGTTAGACTTGATTTTTGCTTAGACTATACCTTTGTCATCTCGCAGGTACCTTCCTCCATAATGTAAGGATAGTCTTCCTCTTTGTGGAGTCCACCGTTTTCTACTATAAAGGAGAATGCATAGTCCATGAGACCCCCATTGCAACCATTGTTGAAGGTTCTGTCACAGTCAATCAACTCTTGCTCAGACAATGATGTCAGATTTCCAGTCACAATCTGGTTTATTCCCTCAACTGCTACAACAGTGGAAAATGCCCAGCAGCTACCTGAAACAACAATCTGTCCACGTCAAGAACAATCAACAATTAATAATGAACAAGGACCATGAAGTTTGTAATACTGAAAATACCTGGGTGGTTCCATATTTGTCCAATAGGTTCACCACTAGGACAAGTTCTAATATACTGTTTTAGAATTTAAATTTGAGAAAATTGTTGTTGCAACATTATTTGATCTAAGAAGTGAAGACCTTATAAATATACTTACCACATGAACCTTGGTTCTTGACTGGTGTTACAGCACCCTTCTTTCTCCAGTCCACAGACTTTGGCAATTCAACATCTTTGTAAGTGAACTCTTCTGGGGATTCTCTCCTTCTGGAGTAGTCAACCTTAAGGCCAAGATACTTGTTCTTAAACTCTTGGTGGCTCAAATCAGAAAACTCAGTCAAGCCAAGCCAGTAGTTGCTAATCTCCTTGTTCCTCTCATCTATGTGCTTTAGGTTATCCTTGAAAATCTCAAACCTAAGCAGCTTCTCCTCAATGCTCTCGTAGATCTTGCCGTGTCTTGACATCCACGATTCAAAGAGTTCAATGAGCTTATCCATGGACTTTAAGTCCTCGGATGAATAGCCCACAATGGAGAAATCGCGGCAAAAAGCCAAAGACGCAAACATGCAGAGGGAAGCAAGAAGAAGTAGCTTGGAGGAGGTGGAGGAGAAAGCCATGGCTATAGTTGTTACAAAGAAGAAGATAAGAGGGAAGGGATGAAGAAGAATGGGAAAAGAGAGGAGTATATATAGGTTGTGTAGTGTTTTAGATGATACTTTAAGGTAAAGTCTGTTGGGACTGTTATAGCAGGGCACAGTGAGTAGTAGTAGTCTTCAAGTATATTTTTGTAGCTGCCTTTGCATTAAAGCATAATACTAAGATATGGCTTAATTAATAATGTGCCATATTGTGTATGGAACAGTACCTTGTAAATGGTTAATATTAAAAATTACTTAACAAGAATAATATTTAATAATATCTATCTCTCTATGTGTGATTGGAATCAATAACTTGCTATTACAAATTCATCTTAAAAATAGTGTTTGAGATAATTATACAAAAGAACACGATAAATATGCATGTTGCTATATATGTTTCAGTATCATTGAAATTAGTAACTGAAATAATTATCTTTACAAAAATAATGAATATTTTATATATATAAAAACTGCTGTTATATTAAAGTAATACTTTAAATGCATCTTTATCTGAATAAATTTACCCAATTAGGAGGCAAGCATGGTAATCTTGGATTTGCTTTGCGCACCGACTAGGTTATTACAAGCTTCTTCCTAGAGTTGTTTTTGAGGACTCACAATGAAGTTACTAATTTGCAATTGAAAAACCAACCAAACTAATCATTCCCAGAAGGAGGGAATAGACTTCCTGCCGTTTTTCATCTTTATGAATTCTTCAGTACATTTATTGGTGCCAAAGGACGAAATAATCAATTTGTGACCCTTCCATGATAAAAACTGGTGATTTTTACTTTAACTCTAGTACCAAGATAAAAAAATATTAATTGATATTGAAGTACAACTTAAAACAGAAAAAGAGAGTAAGTATTTATGAGAAAATATTTTGAAATAAGATCTTATACAGTAGGAATTTTGATCATTTACGTAAGACAAAATTACAAAGTTGATTTGAAGATATCTCAAGGACATTTAAATTATACTTGTGCAGCAGATATTTCTGTAGTATTCTCTAATCTTCTCAACATGGTAAATCCCTCGAGTGCTTAATATTAAAAAAGTCAAACAAAACATAAATTATGTGATTTGTGTAAGAGTATACATAAGTCAAGTTAGATAAGACTTTAAGTTTCACTTAAATTATAACTATTTATGCGTAGAAATATTTGACTTAAAGTATAAGTTTATTTACAAGTCTATTTTATTTTTAAAGTATAAAATACTAATTAACATATTTGCCCCTCACTATATGTGTGTGTGTGTGTTTTTTTTATGTTTGTATAAGTGTTTGTTCTGTTATTATATATACAATATATTTTGTTTGTGGATAAAAAATTTGATTTCTTACCACTATCTCAAAATTATACTTATAAGAATCTGTGTTGGTGGATAAGTTTTTTTCATGGTCAATACTTAACCTTGTGCTTTTATCTGTCTTCAATATGTGTCCTTGTTATTATTGCTCTTATTATGTATGGTTCCTGTCAATGGGTCATGAAACACGGCCCAAGCTATGATAACAGGGAGTACGTACACCCTATGTACATGTAGTTTATACGCTAACTTCTTGCATATCCCAAGTCCTAACGGTTACCCATTACTGTATGCCGTACCAAATTAATTATTTTCTTTCTAGTATCAATTATTTTCTCAACTTCAATTTTTTATATTCATTTCAAACGTTTTAAAATAAATTCCCAACATTTATTACCAATTTTTCTTTTTCTCTCACACGTGAAAAAAAATCTTGGAATTATAATGCAATCCTTAAATGTTATTTAAATATCATGTTCTGAAAGTTTACGTCTTTCAGTATAAATTTGAGATGGATATGTTCATGCATACATAAAAAGGGGAAAATAAACCAAGGTAAGTAAGTAAAGCTAATTATTTGGGATTGAAATAAGAAAATAAATCTTGGTAGATTTTCTCAAAGGCTTTACGTTATACTCTTCTTTATGGTCATGATTAATAAATTTGAAACCGTGGTTAAATCGATAACAAAGAGTGTTATAATCTATGAAGTCCGGATATTTATGATGAAATATCTAATTCAAAAGATTTTTTTTAAATATATGATAATTTTAACAGGATTATAACACAATTTAAAAAAAAAACTAATATAATAATTTTTTAAAAATTTATAAATTTATTACACAAAAAAAATCCTATATATAATAAAAAATATTTAAATCATATATGTATTGATTATGTCGCTGTATGTTATATTTTAAAGATTTAATGTGTGTGTTTAAGTGTTAGTGTTTGTTTGTGTTGTATCTATATCCATACTTCAATAGTTGTAATAATAAAAAATTTATTTAGGATAAGGAAGATCAAAAATAGTCCTCTAAAATGATTGTAAGAAAAGTGAAAAATTGTAACTTTGAAAAGTTAAGAATGAATAACTATGGATGGGAAGAGTGGCATTTGGAAAGCAGCAACCATAAATATGAGTGTATGGCAGGTGATGAGGGAGCAGTGTGGAGTGATGAAGAAGGTATTGCATTCTGCATTCTGCAATACTATACCCACATCACAGAAGAGGGTGGGGATATGTGCAGATTGCATTAGAACATGGAAAATAATAGAATAGGAGAAAGAAAAAGAAGGTAAGATATTATGAAAATTCAGAACACAGACGGTCCAGGGGCTAAGGCCATAGGCTTATGTAACCTACATATACTGTAGCCTATGGCGTATTGGATTCTCATTCTGCTGTTATCTTTTACTTCCCCAACTCACTAAGATCTAAGCTCTACGCACATGGACATGCATCTGCACCTGCACCTGCTCTCAGCCCCTCCCTGCACCATTCAAAATGTTGCTCAATACCATATCCTCATACCCTTTTTCCCTCGGTTATCTTATAATCTCACTTAATTTCTATTATCATACACATACACGTGCATTCTCTATTTTGTTTCAATTAATAACAATTTAGTACTACTGCACCTCTATCTGCTCAGCTACACCCACACTGCTGCATTCTGCATTCTATTTTTACTGTTACAGTTTACCACTCACTAGCTACCTACCAACCTACCTACTTCACACAAGCCTTCAGGGAGTAGCTATTTCCTATTTGGTGCCAACCACAATCATTTACTACACCACTAATCATATTAAATCCTTTCAGCTTCTATGTTCTCACCATAAGTTTAATGTAAACTTAACTCAATCTTCAACCTTTCCACTTCAAATTAGTTATTCAAAAAGCCAGTCTTTTCACACAAAATTTGATAGAGTGTGATGTATAAATCTTACACTTTGTTGTGGCCTATGCAAAGTTGCTGGTTTACTAGTGACAAGAGAAAAAAAAAATATTATTACAAGTCATGATAAGATGAAGACAATTATAGGTGATGTGATGTGATGTGATGAGATAATCGCTGCTGTGAGGCCACATGGTTTTATCTTATCCCTTCTTTCGGAGTGGAAACTCTGACGCTGCGGTTCAACCCCTTTTCCTTATATTGCAACAAATCAAAGAAATCAATGAAACTGTTCTACTGCCCTTGAATTTAATGCACTTCTTACTTTATCCCGTAAACAATCACCTTCGAAACTATCCATTTTATTTATGGTTTTGTTAACGTTAGCCCAAGTTTTTTTTTGAAGAAAAAAATAGCCTGTATTACAGTTTTCTATGTGATGAACACTTTCCCCTTTCAAAACTTGTTTAGAAACTTCAAAATCAACTTTTTAAAGAATGATGTTATCAGAACCACTTTATCAAATTGGTGTTTATTACCTCCAACAAAAGTTTCACCAAAAATTACCTCCAATAAATGGAGTTAAACAACCTTATCTTAACTGGACCACTGCAATTAAGAACGAGTATACAAATTTGTTAGACCTGTTTGTACCATTAACATAATTTTAAATAGAATATAGAGTTATCATTTAATCTCGTTTTTGATCGAGGAAAGATACTGAACTATTTTTTTAAAATTCAATATTGTACGACAAATTTGGCTATATATAATACTAATAACTACAATGTTTGGAATGAGTTATACAATTTTTGCATTATTTTCTACTATACTTTCCATAATATTCTTTATTATACTTTTTCATTTGTCCATTTTATCTCACTTTTATCTTCTCATTCTCTTATATGAAACAATTATGGTAACAATTACCTTAGTTTAGTTTTTATTTTTATTCATTATAAGTTTTGGTTAGCAACACACTCACTAAATACTATAGTTTATAGCTATCCTCTTCAGTTTTTAACTAATTTACTCTTTCGAAAATTTTGATTCTGTACTGTGTCCACGTTTAGGTTCATACGTATACCTGTTCACCTGTTGGTTTCGATCTACTCCTCCCCTCGTTTTCAGAACTCCCTTTATTACATTCATTATATATCTCACTCCAATCCCTTTACCTCATCAATATTTTCCTGTTCTTAAAGCTAGCTATCCGTTGAGTCTTTCACTTTTCTTTGCATAAAAGAGAAAAGGTTTGAGTGGATTTTTGAAGAGGACATGCTGGCAATGGAAGAGCTACTGTGTGAACTCAGTGATCATGAAAAGAGAAACGAGCAAGGTCTGCCACCGGGTTTCAGGTTTCACCCCACTGATGAAGAACTCATAACCTTTTACTTGGCTTCAAAAGTGTTCAATGGGAGCTTCACTAGTGTCAAGTTTGCTGAGGTTGATCTCAATAGATGTGAGCCTTGGGAACTTCCAGGTAAGATATATATATGTACATATTCTTCTGCACAAACCCTCACAAGAAGGGTGTGTGCACGTTGAGTTTCATCAACCAAATTATGAGAGAAAACAATGATGACAGTAGATAATATTTTAAGTCTGTTAGAGTCAGATGAAGTAATAGACTTCTAGAAATTAGGTATATGGATGCTATCTTATTATTAGTTACAGTTCCTGCTGGCTTCAGCCTCATGTTTAGGTTAATTCGTGAAAACTAAGACATATTGTGGGCTATATCCACTAGCATGTCACCTCAAATTTCTAATGGCGTCATCAACTTCACCCCTTTGGATCTTGTTCTTGTTTTTCCTGTTCCTAATTTTTGTGTGCTGAAAGATTGAGAGTGGACAGCTATATAACTCCAACAAAGTTTGAACAAAATTTAAGCAACTTTAAGTATTTTGCACTTGTTAATTACCTTTCTCTAGCTAGATGTCAATTACATGTTTACCAATTTATGCCTCTCATATCAACATAGCAAAAAGAAAACCTATTGCATCACCTATATGCCTTGATAGAAATGTGAATGTTTTATGTGCCGGCCCAATTAGGTACTGGGAGAAAGATTCATATGTGCCCTATTTACCAACTTGGTTCATGTACATTAATTTTGTAGATTGAGTCAAATATGAGCATCACAGGGGAAAGAATTGAAACAAGAGAGGTAGGTATTAATGAAGGCCAGTATAATAAGTATATATTATTGATGGATGATGTTTTACTGGTTTGTATAAATTAGTTATGCATGTGTTGCTTCCATGTTTCCATGCCCTGGTGTACATGTATTGAATACTGATGTCAGAAATGTTGGGTGTGGAAGCAGATGTGGCAAAGATGGGAGAGAGAGAGTGGTATCTGTTCAGTTTGAGAGACAGAAAATACCCAACTGGACTTAGAACAAACAGGGCCACCGGAGCTGGGTACTGGAAAGCCACTGGGAAGGACAAGGAAGTGTTCAGTGCATCAAGTGGAACCCTACTTGGGATGAAGAAGACCCTTGTCTTCTACAAAGGAAGGGCCCCTCGTGGCGAAAAGACCAAATGGGTCATGCATGAGTACCGTTTGGACGGTGACTTTTCCCTTCCCCACCCTCACCCTCATCACATCTCCAAGGTACGGAAACAACAATCAAACTTTCTGAATTATGATTGTATTTTTCTTAATACTCCTTTCTGATCACATTTAAAGCTTTATCTTGTGTAATAAAGTCTCATTAATAGATATTTAAAATTTCAACTTTGTTTCAAGAATGGTGGTGTAAGCAATCTTTTACAATGCAGAATCTATAGCACGTGCGCCGTGCGAATCAAGTTATCTCCCTCCCTCTCTCTTCTCCCATTCCTACTCCCTCCTAAACTTTTTGTCTGCTTCTGGGTTGACCCACCTATGTGTACAGTATGGCACCATGTCTTTTCCTTTTCACCAACCAAACATGACCCTTTTCACTTCCCTCCATAATTTATTTATTATTAACCTTTTCGGTGGTTCTTTTCATGTGATTTTTATCACTACCAACCTGTGAAATTGTGAATCCCCATTACTTGTTAATCAATCTCTAGTACTCCAATGCAAAACTTATATTGCATGTTGATTAGTTCCAATGTTTCCTTTTCACAGGAGGAATGGGTGATATGCAGGATATTTCATAAATCCGGGGAAAAGAGAACTCCACTGCTCCAAGTCCAAGGACATTCAGATGCTTCTTCATCCCCAACAAAAAACTCTTTACCTCCTTTACTCACAAGCCCAACTTCCTTTACATTGGAACTAGAACGTCAATCCCAAAGCCCGGTTCTCATTCACCACCACCAAGACCAAAACCACCTCTCTCATTCTCACCCTTATCTTTTTCCATTGCATGCATCACCACAACTCACTAACGCCAGAAACCATCCTTCATTTTCTGACCTATTCTTCAAGCCCCTACACCTCTCACAACAAAACTGCACCATCCTCAAGGCAAAGGAAAAACCAGTTCCAAAAGTAATAAAAACGGAGGAGGCCACAGCATTCTATCAGTACCATCTACTAGGTGACGCCAATAACTTGCGGTTGAACCAAAATCCGAGCAATTTCCCAAACCCTTTCCCTGATGTTGAGGTGGATGCTGGGCTGATGGCATTCTCAGGAGCTCCAAATGCTGAAGTTAGGGAGATGTCCACTTCAAGTGCCTTTAATAGGGTAGGGTTGCAGCAGGTGATAGATGCTGCTCATATCGGAATAGATTCTTGGCCCCTGGCCCAGCATGTTTAAAATGTGTCTGTAATATATATATAAATTCATATATATATTTACTGCTCTATATAGATACAGACTCCTGGTCTGCTACCTTATGTATTTGCATAACATATAATTAATTAAATGACTGCTTCTATTGTATGCATGCCTATGTCCCGCTAGATCTTCTTCTAGATTTGTTACGTTCCGTGACTACAACCTCAGACACCGACATGATGGATCTGTAACACATTCTCGGACGTCTGATCCACCATTCATTGTACGTCATCAATTTTCATAAGGACTTACCGTTAAATTAGCCATTATTACTATAGGTATGTCCTTCAAATAATTGTGAGCATGGATTCATAGATTTTATACTAATAAATTCATTTTTATAAGAGACCAACGCGTAAACAATTTCGAAGCTTAGATTTGTTTTTCCTCCGTTAATATAAGTTAAATTAAGAAAGTTCCAAGTTCTATGAGTTCATGCAACTTATGCTATTTGTGAACATCGTTAATTTTACAGACATAAAGAGTTAGCTTGCTGAGAGAAAACCACACCAAACCAAAGCTATAAAACAAGTAACAAGGGGAATGCGAGAAAAAAATTCCAAAAATTTCAATTACAGAACTTTAACCTTCCATGCAAATTTGCTAAACTAGTGAAACCTCGTTCTCGACACTAGGCTCCATTTTGAAGAAGGAATCTTCTTCGTGATGGTTCGGGCTAACTATAAATAAGTGCGCCATTAGAAGATACTCAGTCAACATATGTGTTTGCTTATAAAACTATGATTAATTAATCCGTCATGAAGAAGTAACGTCAGAACTATAAACAGAGCCGAAACACAGCTCAAAAATTTATGACAGATAAGTAAACACACACACACACATATATATATATATATATGTATACGATGAAATGAGTTATATGAGAGAAAACAAACGAGAAAAAAATGTTACTGTTGTAAAATCTTGTTGTATAACTATGAATAATATAACTCCAAATTATTAATCATTATATTGCCTTTTTCTTAAGGGGCATTGAACGAGGAACAGCAATCATGGCAGCACAGCCATGGCAGTAGCCGAGTGCAGTGAGGAGGCTGTCTCCTCACAAGTCATGATCAATTTCACTGTTTCTTCTTTTCAGTACTCTCAAAATATTTATATATATTTCCTTTTCTTTCCTTGTAGCAGTTCTTATTTCTACATCGTAAATAGCATAACTGATCTGAGTTCTACCTACCGGTGGAGACTCCGGACAAGAAACCTTTGTGTATATGTAAAAATGTACATTTTTAAGATGAATTTATATCTTTCATTTTTTACAATTAATAGTTCTGCAGAAAAACAAAATCAGAAAATGCTAAGATGTATGGTCCATTGACAGATTAATTTTTTTTTTTTAGAATAACATATATTCCTGCTGACTTTCAATGCAATAATGCATAATGATTTTAATATTTTTTGTCCGAAAAAGATACAATCATCCTTTAGAACATAAGCATTCATCCGATATTCATTAAAAAATTACTAAATATTTCTTTTAGTTTTATTTTATTTTATTTTATTTTATTTTTTTTTTTTTTTTTTTTTTTTTTTTTTTTTTTTTTTTTTTTTTTTTTTTTTTTTTTTTTTTTTTTTTTT
>Ga0099824_1005660_pt1 | contig 17517 bp, 5 predicted proteins | sample SiratrowhiteBW_FD_76837 | JGI IMG/M metagenome (GOLD analysis project Ga0099824, IMG submission 76837) | Root nodule microbial communities of legume samples collected from California, USA - Siratro white BW | ecosystem: Host-associated > Plants > Roots > Nodule | place: USA: California... | reverse complement strand
GTACCTTTAATTAAACAAGTAAAATAAAAGAGTGTGATTTTTAGAAATATTTATTTTTCCCAAAAAACAGAAATAGAATGCAAATAACAACAAACAAAAATATATATTTTTTTTTAATAGGGGGCCCGACAAGGATTTGACCTCGCTCCTACGTATTTCTATACAGGATAGAAAATCAGGGTACACGTAGTTCTGTTCTTGGGTATTTGTGAGGGGCGTTTTCGTCGAGATATGGTGCTTGCAGGGTTCGCTGAAGGGTTTCGAAGCTTGCATTTTTTCCGTGAGTGATATTTAGTTTGTGTATTTAGGAAGTGGGGTTAACATGGCATAGAAGGTGGTTTGGTTGATGATCATTGGAATGGAATGGAAAGGTGATGGAGGTTCATGGTGGGATGTACAGTTGAGATGCAAGGCAAAAACACAACGCAAAAACATTGTGGAATTATGAGTTCATGGAGATGCATGTTGATGAAATAGGAATAATTGTGGGTGCTTTTTATTTTATGCCATGAATGAATGTACAAGCAAAAAGGAAAAAAAACATACCTGGTGCCTAGTCTTTTCTTTCTCAATGTGCTTTCTTCTTTTCTCTCTTCTCAATATTCTCTCTCATTCTCTTTTTTCCATCACAAAAAATGATCCCCCCTTTTCTTTTTGTTCCTTTGACTAATATATCTCTTTTTCTTTTTTTTCATTATTTTAATTGATATTTTTTTTAAAATGTCAGTGGTTCAGTTCAAAGAAGTTACCACTCTTTGACTCATTCATATTTACTATTTTTAATTTTTTTAAAACTAATATTGAAGATGAATCGACCCAGGAATGAGACTTAAATCATTTTTCTACGGTAATAATTTATTATTTATTATTAATTTTATTTTTATTTAAGTGGAGAACGTGGGTTGTTATCTTAGCGGTTTCAAAATTATTATTTGCAAATATTTCCCTTTTTTTTAAAACAAATACGTGGAGTTAGGGAGTGGGAACATTGGGGTCTACTGCCATTGACTCATTCTTTTTATTATTTTTTTATTATTTATTTATTATGTTGAACGTGGAAATCAAGTAAGCAGTTTGAAAGCAGTCTTCCCTTCTTTTTTTTTATTATTTATTCTCCTTTTCTAATATATATATATATATTTATTTTTATTTTGTTTTTAATATTTAATCATTAATTATTTAATATTTATTATTATTATTTGTTATTTTCATTTTTTAATCATTATTTTTTTTAATTATTATCTTTTAATTATTACATTTTTTTAGTTTTCTATTAATGGAAAAAATTCAATATATTTTTAATTACTATCTTTTTTCTTTCAACAAATTTTTAATAGACTGATCTTACTAATTCTTTTTATGAATTTTATTTTAAAACTTTATTCATAGAATATAATGAAACCAAAACCTATTTTTTATTTAAATGACAAAGTATAATAAAGCTAAATAACACGTACTTTTATTTTAATTTTTATATTGTTTTATAATCTGAAATAATTTATTCGTCCGGACGAAATTGGGTGTTGACAGAAACCATGGACATTAATTCGTTAGCGTCGACTTTTAAAGACAGACTCTTGTTGAATCTAGCGCTTCATTTAGGTCAAAAGTTATATTAGTTAAGGTGCAACTCTTTTTACTTAAGAGTGTAGCAGCTTAAGCGCCACACTTTGATTGTGACTTGGCCCACCTAGCTTCCACTATGGAACAATTGATATCACCCGCAACAATCTCTCCCTCAACAATTACCCCACTGGAACTAACCTGTGACCTTGGCACTAATACCAACTAAAGATGTAATTGGCTCCAGAATGGGATGTTAAATAGAACCTGCTACAAACTCAATTCGTTACTGATAAATATAATAGACTCTGTAATGCATAATATGGTAAATTGTCTAACAATAATCAATAAAACTCAATACAACATTTATCTTTCTCAGTCAAACTTGAGCTATTGAGTTCAAATTAAACTTCTTAAGAGTTTCCATTAATCAACACGATTACAGCAAGTATTATCACATCTTCAGGTTAAATGAGTATTGTCTCCCCTCTAGGTACCACGAATATTTGATGTGCGTTATTGAACTGTCCCAAATTAACTAGGAGGTTAGATTTTGCAATATAACAGACCTAGGTTATTCTTCCAAGGACCACTCGAAAGTTCTCAGTCACTAAAAAATATAAAACAATAGGACGGTGGGGGCTCGGCAAGTACGACACTTAAACAAAACAAATAAATAAAATGATTAAAGCAAAATAGAGAAGTTCACGTAATAAAAAACAACCCGGTCTCCCTTCGGTTCTCCCAAATCCCTCACTGGCTCCTAAACATTATCCCAATTACATTTATGGTTAAATAGATCAGAAACCCTGCATTTATTTAACATCTCAAACACTTGATAAGCGTTATTTATTGGTTTTATTCTGTGCAGATTTGTGTTGATTTTGTTATTAATTAGGTTGATTTTGTTATTAATTTGGTTTAAATTTGGATATGATTTTCTTTTATTATTGATTTTGTTATTTAATGCGTTTTATTGTGCAAAGAGCGATTTTTGTTGAGAATTAGGTTAAAATTGAAGAGAGAGAAATTAGAAGCGTTGAATCAGAGGGAAGGAGCAGAGAAAGGGGCATAAGTGACTTTTCGCTTAAGCGAAGGATACAACTTGGGCTAAAACTCACTTAAAGACTTTTCATAAGGAAGCCCTAATTTGAAGGCGCCAACGTTGTAGGAGCGTGAATTACGAAATAACGACCGTAATCTGACCTAATGCAAGGGGCGAAAGCTATAAAAGACAAAAGCTAGGTCAAACGAAGTGGATCACTCATCTACCACTCATTGGAAACTTTTTGGACGACCGCTCTTGATTAAGATCCATTTTTTTTCTTTTCTCTTGTATTTCATGGCTACCATGCGTGTTGGGATTGGATGTAATTTCTCAATTTCAAATGCACTCTTAACGTTGGTTTGATATCATTTAATTCAATTACCTTCGTTTTACGTTTCATTCATATTTTGATCTATCTTAGAATTCTTCTTGTGACTAAAAAGCACTTTTCGAATTTGGAACCAAACTTAAAAGCATTGCATGTATAAGTTCAGGGATGGATTATAGTGTAATGACTGCTTATAGCAAATGATCTTAATGCTAATTAATTTATTCTAGTAGCTAGGAATAGAGCTAGGTATTTTAATTTATGAATTTCAATGCTAGAGAAATTAGGTTGGAATGACTTTTATTTGAACAGATTGATAATTGGAAAAGATAATTGGACCTAGGTCATTCTTCCAAGGACCACTCGAACGTTCTCAATCACTAAAAAATATAAAACAATAGGACGGTGGGGGTCGACAAGTACAACACTTAAACAAAATAAACAAAAAAAAATTATTCTAGCAAAATAGAGAAGTTCACGTAATGAAAATCAACCTGGTCTCCCTTCGGTTCTCCCAAATCCCTCACTAGCTCCTAAATATTATCCCAATTACATTCGTTGGTTAAACAGACCTGAATCCCTGCATCTATTTAACATCCCGAACACTGCACAATCGCGAAGCATTTTATCAAACACCTAGTGTGTCAAACCAATGCAATCGCATGGTGAGCAATATCTTCGGTTCGACTTGATTCCGACTCGGGAACTCCACAATAAATTTCAATTAGACTGTATTCGTTCATTTATAGATTTAATCCAACCATTAAATTCAACAATCAAATTAAAACAACAAATGAGAAGGTAATTGCGGAAAAACAATACAAAACGCGAACCTAGAGATAAAGAGAGACGGGAGAACCTCTAGGGACCAGATTGAGTAAAAGATTTAGCCACTCATGGTGGAATGAACATGAATAATATCCAATAAATATGAAAAAAAATTGCAGAAGTGAATGAACATGGAAATACAAATGCAAAAATGAAGAAGAAGCCAAAAAGAAGCAAGTCCGAAACTGTATTCAAAGTTTTGTCCCCACAAAAAAATGTTGGCTGCTACCCTACACCACTCACTACTGTATTCAGAAATTTTCCTGACCTAAGGTGACCCAGAACCACATGTACGTTGCCCTAATAAACCAAAAATGCATAGTTTTGATCCCAATTCATTTGAGAGTGAAATGACTAAGTTGTCCTCAATTGAATATTTTCGCTCAAATGTTGTCCAGATTCCGTACGCCAACTTCAAGGCTGATTTTGTCCACTTTATAGTCAGAATTTGGTCTTGGACTCTTCAAAATAATTGTAGATCTTTGAGTTATCTACAAAATGACATAAAGATCCAGTTAATCCGAGGTTTGTATCAAAAGTTATAAACAAAATACGAAACATGCTCAAGTCTGGAAAATTTTTGAAAATTTCATCAAATTGAGTCAAACTTTCAATTAAAGACCAATAAGCTCAAATACAGTAAAATAGTCCAAAACTTGTCATTATTCTTATCACTATGCAGTAGGAAAGTGGTTAAAATAAATACATATCAATATTCTCTCCTTTTCAGATAACACAACTATTATCTCCTCTCTAGGTAACACCCTCTTTATCTCCTATAAATATTTTGTGTTGTGGTGCAAATGAAGGAGTTGAACAGGGTGAAAGAGAGCATAAGTCTCTAAGAGAGGAGGAAAAAGAGATTGAGTCTGAAAACAACTTAGGCTTAGAATTTGATTTGACACAATTTTTAGAAATGAATATAGGATGCAGTTGTGATTCTAACATATGCACTATATATGTTGAAATTAATTCTTGTATAAACTCAATGTCACTTGAAAGTGCATACTTTCCTCTTGTTGCTGATGATTTTGGTTATGAACATATTGTTTCCATTGATTTTTCTGATAATGTACATGCTTCTACCCAAATTGAGGAACTCTCTAAAGTTCAAGATAATAAGGATTTTTCTGATATACATGGAATTGATTCTCCTATTTGTATTTGTAATGCTTTAAATGATGATTTTTTAGTTGGTTTTCCTTATTGTGTTTCTGATCATGCATTCACTAATAAGCACACTGATTTAAATCGTAGTGATTCTTTTGATTCTCTTCTTGATAGAACATTGGACCTATTGAGTTTGTGAAAGCTATTATTGAAAAATCTGTTGATGATGTTGATGAATTAATTGCTGAATATTTTATTGAAATACCTATTATTGCTAAGAATTTTGATGATAAACTTGCTATTGTTAGTGAACATGTTCTTAACTCTGCTATCACATGTTTTGATTTTATTAAAGTTGATGATGTTCATGCTAAGATTTCTGAATTTTATGCTAACAGACATCCAGTTTTTACTCATTTTGCAGGTGAAGAGATATTGTCACAACAACTTGATCAGCAGCTACTGTCATACAAATTGATGATACTCATGTTGTCCCTATTGTTATATGTGATGCGTATGCTGATTTTGGTGTAACTAGGACCGATGCATATCCCTCCCCTTGATTAGAGACTCATAGGAAGTTGTTACATTTTGAAGAGAAATTTCTCAATGCATTTGTACCTAAGTTTGACATAATTATTGATCATGAGATGACTACGCTTTGAATTTTAATTTCAGTCTTTGTTGATATTAATAGAATTTTCATATTTTCTTTAGTTAGTATAGTTAGAAGTAGTAAATATTGTACGATGCATAGTGTAAAAAATGAATTGTACTATACAAAATTAAAGAAAATTAATTTTGACATTTGGCCAGATTAATTTAGATGCCATGTTTTCATTAGAGTAGTTTTCTTTTCTTAGACAGCTTAATTTTCTTCATGTTTACTTTTGTAATTTTGAGTGTTATTAAGATTAGTTTTGTTTTCTTTACTTCTTTTTCTAATAGTGGTTACATTGTTAGTTTTGTTTTAGAGTTAGTATTTTTCTTTGAACCTATACTACCAATATTGTTGTTGTTATGCTTACTAATGAAAAATATCATACTTGTGCAGATTTTGATTTTCAAGTGTTGTGTTCTTAAACAAGCTTTATGAAACCTGTGATTGAGGAAGAGTAGAACAATGAATTTGATTTTTCAACTGCAGCAGTTAGAGGAGGATTTCTAAATCGGGTTTTTTCTATTTTGCTTCAACTTTACCATATTGAGGAAAATGTTTGTCTTAAGTGTAGGGGAAGGATTTTAGTTTTTGTTTCCAAGTCCAGTTTTAGTTTCTATTTGTTGTTTTGAAGTCATTTGCTGTTTTAGTTTTTAAATTTTTAGTTTGTTAGTTTCAATCTTGTTTTTAGGATGTTACAACTAGTGTTTGGTTTAATTTTGCATATTTTTCTACTTGTTGTTCTCTTGAATTACATTTGATATTTTCCAATCATGTTTGTTGTTTTTATACTAGTTTTGTTATTGTTTTAGATTCTGCATTGAGATTCTATTTTGCTATTTTGATTCTTAGTTGTGATTAGTTTCCTTAAGAATGTTTTATTGTTTCTGTTTTGCTGGATTGATTTTTTTTATATGATTTCTTGTTGTTGTTGTTTAGATTCTTAACCTCTACTATTTCAAGTTAGTTTTTTTTTTTGGGATTGATGTTTTTGTTTGTTGCTTTTTTGGTTGTAGTAACTAATTACATATATTGCTCTAGTTGTGTATATTTTTTTCTACTAACTTTTGTCTTTAATAGCTTTGTTGCTTTAGTTTTCATTTGTTGTTCTCTAGTCCTATTTTTTGATTCTGGTGTTTTGAATTTTTAGATTCTCATTTTTTTTGTTAATAAATTATTTTCACTATAGTTTTTCATCCAATAAAATTTGTTTTGAATCATTTGTGAGTAGTTTTCCATTTCATCGGTCTTAGTTTAGAATCTTAAAACTGATTGGTTTATTCATACATAGAGTTTAGTTAGTCTTCCATGAAAAAATTGATTTTTTGGACAATTTTGATAGCATTAACCTTGTGAGATTTGGGCTATTTTCTTTTTATTGTGATTCACTCATCGTTGTAACCATTCTAGAACTTGCATTGACTCTTTTGAAGTTGTTTGTTTTATATGCACTCTTGAGATGATCTAGGTCATTTTTATTTTTCAACCAGTTAGCCAAACTGCCTACCTTGCATCATTTTCCATTGAACCCCTGTTTGAGCCTTATTGACCTTTTCTTGATGATTTTTAGCTCATTACAAGCCTTGAAGCCTGAAAAACCATGATAATCCTGATCTGAAAATTTTTAAAGAGTTGTGGAATTGTCTTGGGAAATGGTTTAGAAGATAAGTGTCGGGGTTATATTGTAAGCTGATTGAGAAATTTTGAAAAAGTGTTGATATAAAAAAAATAACAGTGAGAAAAGTAGTTTGGTATTTGTGATTATAGATTGAGAAAAAAAAGTCAAGAAAGAGACATGAGAAAAAAAAAATTTGTGGCCTGAATTGAAAAAAAAAATGAAACATAAACAAATGAATGTGATTTTGAGCTGAGATGAGGTATCCTTCAACTTATTCTTTGAAAACCATTTCCCCATGGTTCTTTAATTTTTCTAGGTTTTAAGCTCTACATCCTTTTATTTCCCACCCTAACCTTGGCCACATTACAAGCCTTAGAAAAATTCCTTTTGATCTTGACTGCATGTGGAGTGAGCAGTGGAATTTCATGGCTTTTCAAGCCTATGGTAATGGTTATGATTGTGAAGTGTTGAGTTGAAACACTATACCTAAACAGTTGAGAGAATAAGTGAAACACTTACCGTGAGGTGATTAATAGAGTTGTTCCAAGATTAAGTTTGATTGAAATTCTTGCAAAATTTGATGTGTGAATTAGGTGCTTGAAGGTTGAGAGATTTAAGATTAGGATTGATAGAAATTTTGTTTTACTCACTGTTTTTTGTATGTTGAATTTTCTGCAGTTTTATAAAATTGTTTTTGTTTAGTTTTCTTTTCTAATTTTTGCTTGGAAGTGCAAAAAAGTCTAAGTGTAGGGGTATGATATCACTTGTTTAATCCACATTTTCTTGGTCTAATTGCATATTCTAAGTATTATTTTTGTTCTTATTTTTAGTTTTTTATAGAAATTTTTGTGTTTTCATAAAATTTAGATATTTTAGTGAAAACCATATTAATCTTCTATTTTATATAGATATTCTTTTTAATATTCCTAACCCATGCTTTTGTTAAAATTTTCAGGTTCAAAATAAACAATGTAAAAGAAGAAAAGAAAATAAAGATGAAGTTTGCTCGAAGAAGAGAGTATTGGACATATTGGGCATTACATGAAAGATTGAGGGGCATTTTTGGCAATAGAAACTCTGAGAAGTTAAAAGGACAAAATTGAAATTTTAGTGATAAGGGAAACTTAAGTCTGAATATGTATACCTCTTGGATTTTGAAAAACCCATTAGATATAAAACCTACGTAGGGTACAATACAAAAAGACGATATAACTTTTTCTTTACAAGCTCTTCATCTTCATTTTCTCCATGAATCTGTTTCGGTTCATTCTTCAATTGTTTTTCTTTTCTTCTTTGCTTTATTCCAATTCAACTGCCTGCATAATTTCTATTTTCATTTTGTTGTCTTCATTTACAATTTATGTTCAAGATGATTGTAAGCTTTCTGGATTCTGCAATTTCAATTAGGGTTTATGTTCTTCACGTTTTTTTTTCTTCTCTTTTCCTTTTACCGTGCTTATTTCAATTATGCATTTTATTGTTTTGATTTGTGGTTCTTTTGTTTTAATTTTCATTTACTCTGAAAAGAAGTTGGCGATTAACAATTCATGAGGTTTTGGTTTCTTTCTTCTTTTGTTCTTTGATTTCTATTCCTTTCTTTCCTGTTAATTTTTTTTTTCTTTTACTCATTTTCTAATTTTTCAGCTTTACTATTTGGCTTTCTTTTTACAAAGCTTATCTCATTCAACTCAACTTTTCTTTACAGTTCTTGCTTAAAATTCTGCTTTACAATTGTTGTTTCAATTTCAATACCGCCAATCCTTTTTTTTTTTTTTAATTTGTCAAGGAAAGAAAATCTTTCAGTGAAATCAATAGGTTTGTGTTTTCTTGGATTTGACCTAGGTTGATCATATGCTATAGTAGGAAAACTTAGTTATATTTTGAAAATCGGACACCACTAAATGGTTTACCAAATATTAAACTTAATTTTGTTATCATCAAAACAACTTTCATAATGAATGTCAAGCATGCGACTACAATGACTCAATAACCCTAAGTAATGTCAAGTAAACTGAAGTAATTCATCACTGATTTTAAATTGATTTTTTAATTAAATCAATTTTGTGTCAACGAAGCTAACACTAATGCATTTTTTTTCTAAATTTAGTTAACTTTGCATTAGCTAAGCTGATGCTAAATTATTTTTAATATTAATTTAATTTGTGTCAGTGTGGTCAAATCTTAGGACAATAATATCAAAAAGAAAGTTTCTTATGTAACGCCTTCATCTTCAACAAAAGTACAACATAAAAAAATAGAGAAAAATCAAAATTTTAGTGAAGGAATAAGATGAATTTGAATGAAGGAAATAGGTGTAAGTGAAGGATATGAGTGTAAATAAAGGGGATAGATGAAGATGAAGGAGATAGGTATCGACGAAGGAGATGAGTGTAGATGAAAGAGATGAGTGTGCCTAGATTTATATACAAAAGTGAGAAAGGAAAACTGTGATTGATATAATTTTTCATCTTTAAATATGAACTTTTAACTTAAAAATAATTTATAATTACTATTTGTTTCCACGAAGATGCCTAGATTCATATTATTTAAATTAACACAAATTTAGTTAACTTTAATTTAAATAAATAATTCAATAAATAAAATTAGTGTCAATTTAACCGGAACTCACTTAAATAAATATAAATATTAAAAATAAATAAAATTAATATTAACTAGATGGATGCTAACCATATTTATTTTAATATTTATTTTAATTAATATATCACAAATATTTTAACTTATTAAAAGGCTACAAATAATTAACATTAATTTAAAATGGACTAAACCAACTTTACTTGTGTCTAACATTAAATATACTTTATTAACATCGGCTAAACCAAAGTTAATCCTAACTTAAATATTTTTATTTAATAAAATATTAGTGTCGAGTTAGAATTAGTTAAATTAACTCTATTCTTGTAACGAAGATCAACTTAATTCACATATATGTTTTATATAATATAAAATTGAATTTAAAAATAATCTTATTAGTAATTTTAATTTTAACAAATTAACCTTTTATGGATCGCTAGAATCGTATGTTGGTCTACAAATTAATATTTTCTTACTAGTGTATATGATTGATAAGAGGTGGAATTCATAATAGAGGATAGCAATGTAGAGTTCTGCCTAAATGTTGGGCATGGTGGGGCTGCGGAATTTGCATTCTTAAGGAACAAGTGGCTGTAATTAATTGAAGAGAGAAGGGACTTACCATTGCATTGCTCGTGTTCAATGGGCTGATGCATCCAATCAATTGACTTTTATTAGTAAAAAAAAAAAAAAACTATTCTTACCTAATATAAAATATAGATATAATTTATTTTTGTTAAAATGTTTTTGAAATAGGTTATAAATAAAGTATAAATTAATCTTTGTTTTAAACAATTTTAATAAAAATATTAAATAGGATATAAATGATCAATAGTTTAATTTTATAAACATCAATATTCTAAAAAGAATTAAAACATTAATTATTTCGGAAGGAAAAAATAATAAAAATGATAGGTTTGATAATTACATGTGCGAACACCGTTTGTCTTGATTATATTATAATTTTTATCTAGATCTGGTACAATGAATCCGGTGCATACTTTCTCGCTTGATCTTTCACTAATAAAAGTTGTTTTAAAAATTTAAGTTAGTTTTAAATAAAGCCTAAATTTTGTTTTTCAGTTATTTGTCATGCACATTTATTGATTTTCTTACTGATTGAAATATAAATTCTATTGTGAATTAACCAATACATATCAAATTGTATGACAGAGGGACAATAAATAATTTCAAAAAATACATAAAGGAAAATCAAAAGTGATATTATTTTCGTAAAACCACGACAGAGACTCAATCGTAAACCCGATTTAACTTCTCTTAAATAAGATGATGCTTAAAATGTAATTATAATCATTAATTAAAAATTAAATAATTTAAGTTTTAGTAATTCCATCTTTATATATATATATATATATATATATAGCTATTTATTATAATTATTGGTATTTAATAGTCGATTATTATTATAATACATTATACGATCGACCAAGATATAATTAAATTATATAACAACGGCATATTTTATAACTGATTATGTTATCAAATCATAACAGAGTAACAAAATACAATAAAATGGGTCCAAACTCATTAAGCGTAACAAAATACAACAAAATAGATCCAAACTCATTAAACCTATTGTAACGTTTATAAATACGGACTCAATCATCATTAACAAGGTATTTCTAAACCCTGACCTAATCACCTACACACTCTATCCTAAACTGACTTGAGCATCGGAATGCAGGACCCCTTCCCGGAGTGGAATTTGGAGCACTTGGAGCAACAAGGAAGAAGCAACAGAAGGAGCGATCGAGGAGTAACCACTGAAGATATTGTTGTTGCTGAAGTTAGTCGATCTCTTGTGAGAATATTGTGCCTCCCGCCATGGGGCCGAGATTGGCCTAGTAATAATAGTGACAACCAGAAATCATGGAGACTAGCAGAACAATCAAGGATTTTGGTTTTACCCGATGCTTTATTTTCTTTTTTGTTTACACTGTCTCTATATTGTTTCTGACTTTTGGTTTTTGTTTTCTTTTCTTAATTATGGATGCAGGATCTTTGAGTTCCTTGTAAACCCTCTAGACACAATCACGTTACACTCTGCAGCATCACATTTTGCCCTCTGTGCTTGAAGTCTAGCCATTAGCGCGTTCGTTGTAGCCAACCACTATTGCGAGAGACATTGGCCTTGGCTTCCTGTCGTAACTGCTGCGGCAATCAGAGATTGATTAAGGAGGTTGCAATCAAATTTATTGAGAATTAGTTTGGTGTTCCTATTCATGAAATTTTTAAAGACATAATCATGGCATCGTCCACTCTCTCCGCTTTTTTCTCATTCTGGTGTACTAATGGGCAAAAAAAAATTTATTTACCAAGATGGGTAAGTTCTGCCAAATAGATTAGATTTCAAATTAATGAACTCTTCCACCTAAGCATGATTTTAGGCTGGTTAACTATAAGCAATATGTTGACTTCAATTAAAGACATTAATTAAAATCGTTTCTCTCTCCGCAATCATCTTTTAATTATTTGACACTATGTTTGTTAACAATTAACAAAAAATTAAAGCATACAAATTTATTTTAAATTAAAACAAAATAATATAATGATAATAATAATAAGAATAATTTTAATTAAATTCATACAAATTTAATATTATTGTTTGACTCACCATTCTGCTTGTGCTTCATTGGGAAGTCATCCTATTTATTACTGTTCCTATTTATTATTGTTTGTTCTGATTTCCTTCGATATTAACATTGACATGGACCTATTGTGTACCTTAAGATTGTTGTAAAATTAACTTGTCAATAACATTATTTTTCTATGCTAGTGCCATGTCTTGTGAAATTGGTTTTTGTGGCTTCTAATGTTTGGCTTCTTTTTCTGATCTTGGGATAAAGGTGCTTCCACGACACTAGGAGGTCTTCTGAACCAATGTCTAAAGCCCTGATCATTTAACACTTTTCTGAAAAGATTTTTGGTACTTCAACCATTGTAAGCTTTGATCAAAAATGAAGATTTTAAGAAATAAATATGAAACTGATTGATGGGCATTCTCTGCCAAAGTTCAATATTATTGGTGCCATGGAATGATCCAAGCCTTGTTAGACTAAACCTGAACGTGATGCAAGCTGGGAATCTCTGTCATAGGGAGAACACAATTATACCCGTGGGAAGAATTCTTCGATATACCTGTATTCCTAGTGAACCTCCCCTTGTTGTAGATAAAGCTCTATCGGATCCTTCTTGACCCTCAAATGGCGAAGTTGCTTTAAAGATTTGTAGGTCACTATGCTACTTCAGTTATGAATGACTATACTCCTATAAGCTCAATAGGTGGACCGCAATTAATTGAATCCACTCAAGATCATGATGTGGTGCTTTTGGCTTTAGTAGCTTTAGCCGACACTACAACAAAAATCACTGATAGTGACCCAAAAATCGGTCACTAAATGATCAAAATTGGTCACTGATTAAAACAATGACTGATTTAGTGACTAAACACATCAATCGCTATTTTATTGGTCGATGATGTATAGTGACCAATTTTGTTACAGAATTTGTGACTGATTCTATGACCAAATCTGTGACCGATTCTGTGACTGAATCTGTGACCAAATCTGTGACCGAATCTGTGACCGAATCTGTGATTGATTCTGTGACCGATTCTGTGAGCGAATCTGTGACCGATTCTGTGACCGAATCAATGACTGAATGTGTGACCTATTTTTTCGGTCACTAAGAGTGACCGATTTTTCAGTCATTGATTTGGTCATCGATAGTGACCGATTTTTTCGGTCACTAATTTCAGTCACTATTTAGTAATTTTCTAGTAGTGCAAACACAACCTGTAAGTGGAAGTGGCTTCGGTGGCACTGAGCCTGTCTCAATGACACATGTATTTTCGGTATCACTGTCACTCCATTTGCATCACCATTCGTTGGGAATCCAACATAATCAGTGCATCATTTAGCACACGAACCAATTCCTTAGATAATTTCCCTTAATATTTTTATTTTCGAAATATGATTTATCTTATTTCAATAATTGACTGTTAGAAACTTGTCATTATTATTTTACAATAACACATTTATTCTTTAAAAAAGTTTATATGCAATACTCTAGACAAATTTTCAGTATCTTGTGCTTTAAAAACTCTGGATCTAAATAGCTTACCGTCAGCTGAGCTAGGATTAAAGAAATCACTAATTTGGTTGGGTGCAGTAACAACTTTCATCTCATTCTGTCTTTGCCTCTCCCACTTAACAACTAATCCAGCAAGTTCAATGGCAAGTCGTTTATCTATTCACTCATCTAGATCTTTAAATCCATTGTTCATGCATCCAACAAACCCTAGCTCGGGCAACACAAGAGACAATCTCACAGATAATATCCCGAATCTTTTTATTTTTCAAAAAATGCCTTATCTTATTTCAATAGTTGACGTTTAGAAGTTTGTTATTATTATGTTCAAAATAACACATTTAGTCTATGCAGACTCTTCTTAATTTGGTTTTCATAGGGAACTTATACGTATCACACACATCTCCATTACCTATTGAAACTATGGAGCTCATGCCTCATGGTTAACATGGCCAAGATCACCTCAAACCAAGCTCTTTGCAAGGTCCAATAACCATTTCGGTCTTCACTTCAAAACCCAATCTAAAGCAAATAGGAAATTGGTACAAGGGCTGACAACCATATCAGTCTTCACTCGCAACTGTAAGATTCAACTCATAAATCAACTTTCAAACTAGAAAGCCACCAACACCTCATGTGAATCGACCTGTGAGGTGTATAATCTATTAGCTTTCAACCTATAAAGCCACCAAAACCTCACGTGAACTGACCATGAGGTGTATAATCTATCAGCAGCTTTCAGCCTAGAAAGCCATATTTCAGCTTATCACAGCTTCTCAACTTATCTCAACTTCTCAGCTTATCTCGGCTTCTCTCAACTTCTCAACTTATCTCAACTTCTCAGCTTCTCAACTGCTCAGTTTATCAGCTTATCAACTTATCAACTTCTCAGCTTCTCAACTTATTAGCTTACCAGTTTATCTCAACTTATCAGCGTTTATCAGTTTATCTCAGCTTATCAACACTTATCAGTTTATCTCAGCTTATCAGCTTATATTATCTCAGCTTATATCAACTTATGGTAGCTTATCTCAACTTATCAGCTCATCTCAGCTTATCAGCTTATATTATCTCGGCTTATATTAACTTATATCAGCTTATTTCAGCTTTATTAGCTTATCTCGGCTTATAAGCTTGTATCAGCTTCTCAGCGTCACACCTACGGAGCCAACCGTGAGGTGTATGATTACAACTTTTAACAATTCAGATAAAGCGAGTTGTCACATCACACTCGGAAAAGAAAACATGCGCAATTCAAGAAAAGGCACAGGTAAATCCACCTTTAACACTTGTTTTCAGACGGCAAGCGCGACAAATCTAATCATTACTTACTCGATACTAAATCCTCTTCGGCTGTTACTCGCACTCGAGGACTTGAGAGGCCTATATACTATACGGTTGACCAAGACACAACCAAATTATAATAACAACTGAATATCTTATAACTAATTTTGTTATAAAATCATAACAGAGTAACAAAATATAACAGAATGGGCCCAAACTCATTAAGCCCACTTGGAGCAGCAACGAAGAAGCAACAACGATCGAGGAGTAATAACTGAAGATATTATTGTTGCTGGAACCAACCGGTCTCTTGCGAGAACAGTTATAATCATGCTTTATTTTTGTAAACAACAATTTTTGTGTGTGAAAAGATTAAAATTCAAATAAACGTTATATATATAACAAAAAAAACTATTTATATATTCATTGTTATACATACTATTAATTGTAGTAATTACACAAATTTTTGCTGAAATTTAAAGAAATTATATTTGTACTCCTTCTGTCATTTGACCAAACATATAGCCCGCTTTCAATAAACAACATGGTAATATTTAATTTAAAAAATTGTAATTTAAAAATATATTTTTAATATTTCCTTTCTATCCTTGCTAAGTTAATGATAATATTTTAAATTCTAGACCTAAATCCGAACCTTAAACTGTAAAAAGTTAACCTAAGCTTATTGCTAAAAATTATCATTAAAAAATTATACAAACCTACGGTAAATTTTAGAGGTTGAGTAAGCGTGTGAGGTACCATCTCACTAATAGTTATATTACAAATAATTATCACAAAACGTATATCTAATTTACCATCTTTTCAGTTTATTTCTACTAAAATATATCCTTTTTAATTATAATTTGTTTATGTATAACATATAACGATTACAATTTGAAAACCAACATACAAGCACATAAAATAAGAATATCTTAAATTTCGTACCATACTTATATATATAGATACACATTCACTTAATTTATTAAATATATATAAAAAAAATCCTTGTCGAACTCTTAATCCGCTGATTACATTTCATGTTATGTTATAAATAATTTCATGTCAATATAAAAAATACTTAACACAGGCTTTATTTTGAAAAGATATATATAATATGTATTAGATTAAAAGGCATTCAACTGTATTTAAGTTGTTTCACACAATAGAATTAGTTGATAAGAATGCATTTAGTCGTGCATGTGACATGGTAAATTCTTATAACTTATTACATATAACTTTTTTTTACATTGTAAAATAGATTATTTAAATTTCCTTCCACTCTTATCATTTGATATTTTTTTTTATGTGAATTCAACATAAGATATTTTTTTAAAAAATTTAAAACAACCTTTCAACGTACTATTTCCTTTTTAAAAATAACTATGTTTACAATATAAAACATATTACATCACAATCTTAACATCATATAATCTTATTCATATATATTTCAATTCAAATTAAACATTAATAAATTTTGAATTGATTACTCGTCATATTTATAATAATATTGAAATATAATATAATAATAAAATATATTAATTCAGTAATAAAATAATTTTAATTCATTATTCATTACCATTGTGATTGCTCCGCAAATTAAGCATATATTTAAATTGGCTTAATCACTATTTTTTCTTGCTTAGCAACCATTCTATTCACTCAGTCACTTCACCTAGTGAGAAAAATAGTTGTAAGGAAATCATAACCCTTATTGTAAGTTGCCATAAAAAAACCTTTTATTGTACAAATTTGAATCTTATGTATGTGTAATGAAGAATATTCTCTGTGATAATTATTGCTGTGGGACTGTTTTCAACTATAATTTTAATGATGACTATTTTAATTTAGTTTGTAACTGTGAAGTGGGGCCATTTTCTGTGTTATTGATTGGTGACCAAAGAGAAATACAACTTGACTAACATTTGTGGGTATATACTACAATCCTAAAATGCATATTTAATGAACAATGAGTTACATAGTGATCTTGACCTTGAAAATATGGATATTTTAGTATATTTTTTTTAAAATTCTTTTGATGAAAAATATGAATTCTAGTCATTTTGGAATATTTGATTTACATCATACTGTCATCAAGCCTAGAAGAATTGAAGGAATTGCACCTTGTTTTCCTTTTACCCTTTGATTTATGTAGTGACAGGGGTAAACGTTAGGAAACGTTATATAATTAACTCTATTAATTATTGGAAACAAAACTTGTAAAACAAAATGCTATATATATATATATATATATATATATATATATATATATATATATATATATATATATATATATATATTTATATGATTTATAAATATATTTTATATATATAATATATAATATTATTTTTTTTTATATTTTTTATAAAATTAATTATATT